>SWBW01008597.1_pt1 | contig 49117 bp, 48 predicted proteins | sample 4693041 | NCBI WGS metagenome assembly SWBW01 (sample SAMN10267271, study PRJNA491770) | bioreactor metagenome | isolation source: DHS bioreactor inoculated with marine methane seep sediment | place: Japan: Omine Ridge, Nankai Trough | collected 2006-05-06 | reverse complement strand
GTCTTTCTCGTTACGGATGACATGTTCGTAGTAGTTCCGTTGCCAGAGTTTTTCAGCAAATGGTCGCCAGTTATGTTGCTTTACATTTCTAATGCATTCGTTGGTCGTTAAAGATTTGAATGCCTGGATAATACGTCCCAATGTGTTAGACAGCGTGCCGTAGGGGCGAACCTTGTGTTCGCCCTGATTGCGGTTATCCGATGGAGGGCGAAGACAAGCTTCGCCCCTACAGGTTCCCGTAATTACCACGATACCATGAATATGATTCGGCATAATTACATATTCGTCCAATCTCATATAACAGAAACGAGATGGCAGACCATTCCAACAATTCTCCACCATCCACCCAACATCATTCAACCGCATCCGTCCCCGGACAATCTCACCGAACAGACATTCCCGACCGTAGGCGCAGAGGGTTACATAATACGCCCCCGTCGTCGCGTAATCGTACTTCGGTAAACGGATTGAATGGCGATGATGACTGTCGGGATTGTATTTCATGTCCCCGCTACTTCTTAATCGCGCTCTTCAGCCGTGTCAGTTCGTCCTTTCCCACCACTCCGGTTACGAAAAGCAAAGCAAGATAGCCGGGCAGAGCCAGCAGTGCCGCCCAAAAGGGCAGCAGCCAGCACGCCGCACCGAACGCTGCTCCGCTGACCAGCAGCCCCAGCAGCGGGCGGGTGAGCTTCAGTTCCTCCAGATACTTCCGCGAGAGGAAGATGAACAGCACCAGCACCAGCAACTCGCTGGCTACCGTGGTGATTGCCGCGCCGACGTGTTGCCAGCGGGGAATCGCCCAGAGGTTCGTTACAAAGTTAAACACCCCGCCGATCAGAGCCGCCAGGGCGAAGCGTTTCTCTCCGCCAGCGGATTTTAACAGGACTGCCAGGGGATAGCCAGCGAAGACCAGGGGCAGCGACATCGCCAGCACCCGGAGGGAGTCCGCCGCCGGGGCGTAGCCCTCTCCGAGGAGCAGGCTGCCGATTGCCCCGGAATGAAAGAAGAACAGCAGAGCGGCGGGCAGAGCCAGCGCGGTCAGCAGGCGGATGATGCTTTCCGTAATCCGACTCAGGCGGGGACGGTCGTTGCTGATTTCCGCCATTGCCGGAAAGAGGGCTGCCGACAGAGCCACCGGCACGAAGAGGAGCATGTTGATCAGCCGCACCGAGGCACTGTACCAGCCGACCACGGCATCGTCGGCGAGGATGTACTTGAGCATGGTAATATCGAGCTGCTTGTAAATGATGATGAACGCTGAGGCGAGGGCGAAGGGGATTCCGCTGCGCAGGAGCTTTCCCCAGCGGCGTGGCTCCGGCTTGACCAGCCCAAAGCGTTTCCGCGCCCAGAGCAGTCCGACTACCGCCGAGAGTAGCTGCGAGAGAGCCGTGGCGACGATCAGCCCTTCTGGTCCGTAGCCCAGCAGCACGGCGGTGAAGCCCAGCCCCAGAGAGAGTAAATCGCCGCTGAGGTTGATAAAGAAGAGCGAGCGGAAGTCCTGACTTCCCTTAAAGACCCCCAGGGCGGCCTCTCGTGAGCCGCCGAAGAGTATCATCGCCAGGCCGGCCCAGAGAATCAAAAAGCCCTCGCTGGGCTGGGTTAACTGCCCGACGAGGTTGACGGCAAGGAGGGTCAGCGCGCCGAAGAGCAGCTTCAGCACAAGGATGTTGGAGAGGTACGCCGATGCCTCTTTCGCTTTCCGGGCGACATCGCGTACTGTCAGCTCTGCCAGACCGAGGTCGTTACCCAACGCCCACAGCGCGACGAAGCCCAGGGCGAAGCTGTAGCGTCCGTAGCCAGCGTCGCCAAAAACCCGCACTGCCAGCAGCTGCAACAGCAGAGCCAGCAGCTTGCGCAGCATCTCGGAGCTGAAGGCGAGACCGGTGTTGATGCCGACCCGCCGGGTCAGGTTTTGGGTCATTCAATGCTCACGTTGTGGATAGGGACGCATCCGGTGCGCGGCGAGGGTTCTCAGCGATGATTTAATGACTTCCCACATGGCTTACCTTAGGGCTTAACCGACTACTGGTTTGTAGAGTGGCAGAATGGACTTGAGGTAGCGTCGTGCCTCGGCATCGAGACCCCGGCGTGAGCCACGCCACCGTTTTTTAAGTCTAAAATGTTCGTCTTCCCAGGTGTTGTGTCCGTGAATAAAGCGCAGGTAGTAGTACTCTGGATTCTGCCAGATAAAAAAGGGATATTTCTGTTGAAACTCCTCCACAAAGACAGAATCCTCACCCTTCCTCAGACTGGGATAGCGCATCTCCGGTTTGTTTCGCGCCATGATTGTCCCGGCGAAGCCCTCGCGGCAACCAGCGAACCAGGCGGCATTCCGACTGAAGGCGTAACGGAGCTGGTTGCGCAGGAAGCAGCCCTCGACCTTGTTTTCGATAATCGAGTTGTACTGCTCGGTCATTAGCAGAGGATGGTGCCAGTCGTCGTCGTCCCACTGCGCCCAGAGGTCGTTCTCCGGGATATGCTCGAAGGCAAGGTTGCGCAATGCTCCCAACCTGAGCTTATCATCAAGATTGACCTGCTCGATTCTCTCGTCGGGAACACCGGGAATCTCGAAGGTGTATTCGCCGTCGTTGACTATCACCAATCGTCGGTTGGGATGGCTCTGAGCCAGGAAGCTGACAATGGAGAGGGCAGCCAGACCGGCGTGGTGGATGTCCTTGCCCGTAATCATTACAGCATGAATACGCTCGCCCTCGTCAGCGAATTTCATCCCGTCGAGGAGGGGATAGTCGGCGGGATTGACGGTTATCAGTTGCCTTTTCATTTCGACTCCAAAGCGGTCAGGCGTTCATCGGCTATTCGGGCTGCCTGATGGAAATTATCCAGATTTTTGAAGGAGCCGGGGAAGTGCTGAATAAAGATACCCTCGTGATAGTTCTCTCCGTATCCATTAAAGTAATCCGCTACTCCCGGAGGACGGAAGGTGATATGTTCTTCCTTTTCCAGAGCGGAAAGGGCTGATGTTACGTGAACGAAACCTTTTTGGTCGTACTGAAACTTACGGCAGCCAATACAGCCACAACGCTTGCGCTTCCACCAATGAGCCAGTGTCTTCGGCTTGCCTTTTTTGTTGTTGACCAGAAACTCCTGCCCATAGACGGTCTCAAGATAATCTCGCGCCCAGGCGGAGTTCCTGACGAAAAACTCACCGCTGTTCAGTACCCCGTGGATACCAGCAAGACAAAAGGTCAGGTCAGTTGTAAGCTCAACAAGCTCATCCAGCTTACGGTGAGGCTGCATGATCAGGCTGTCAACGTCAGACCAATAGAGCCAGTCATAGTCGGCAAGGTGTTGCAGGAGAAGCAGGACTTTTGTCCAGCCGGGAGGTCGGTCGTCGAGACGCTGGTGGCTGGGCAGAAAGTCGTAGCCGTGGAGGCGACAGTAACGCTCCTTGAGCGGTAGAGATACGCTCTTCCACTCCTCCACGTTCTCATCGCCGAAGCTGATCATGCCGATTTTCAAGATTACTCTCCTTATAAACTCAAATACCAGCCGAGGATGGTATCGCTAAAGAGGAACGCCACCAGCCCACCCAGGGCGAGGAAGGGACCGAAGCGCAGCTCCTTCTTCTTCGTAATTCCCTGATAGACCGCGCCGTAGATGGCTCCGGTGAGGACGGCGATGAAGGCGGTCAGCAGTACGGCTTCCCAGCCGACGAAGGCTCCGATTCCGGCGAGGAGCTTCAAATCTCCACCGCCCATCGCCTCTCGCTTAAATATCACTTTGCCCAGCAGGGCGAAGAGCAGCAGCAGTCCCCCGCCGATCAGCACACCGAGTAGACTCGAAAACGGTGTAAGTCCAAAGGGATAGAAGCTCAGGGCGAAGCCGATGATCATCATCGGGATTGTCAGCTTGTCGGGAATCAACCCGGAGGTAATGTCCGTCGCCGCCGTGGTGAGCAGGAAGAAGAAGAGTACCGCGCCGACCAGTGCCTCGAACGCCGCGCCGTAGTGCAGCAGCAGCCCCAGCCAGCCCAGAGCCATCGCCAGCTCTATCAGCGGATAGCGCAGCGAGATTTTCTCTTTGCAGTGCAGGCAGCGACCGCCCTGACTCAGGTAGCTCATCAGGGGCAGCTTTTCGTCGGCGGAGAGCGGTTCTTTGCACGCCGGACAGAAGCTCCCCGGACGGACGATGGAGATGTTCAGCGGCAGACGGTAGATGAGGACGTTGGCAAAACTGCCGAAGACCAGCCCCAGCACCAGCACGACAAAGGCGATAACGAAGAGTCCCACCAAGCTCCCGGAAGAATGAATCAGGCGAAGTTTACCATATTTAGGTAGTGGGCGTGGAGGGTCTGCCCGTACTTTCTATCGTGATAGCACGAAGGGCGATGTTGTTATATTCCACGAGGTTTACGTAGGGGCCGACCTTTAGGTCGGCCCGTGAACACTGTCTGCGTGATTTTCGACCTTATCACATTAATGAAGGGCGGACACACAGGTCCGCCCCTACAACGTCAGAATCTCGTAGATGTTGCCCCCTCTCCCCTCTGGGGAGAGGGCTGGGGTGAGGGGCGGAACTTTAATCCATGATAATTTTGCGGCGGGCATTAAAATGCCCGCCCTACATTACACGTTACCTTCGTTGCTTTCTTTCTCGTTTCTTCTTAGCTTTACTCTGTGCGGCGACGCTACAGCCTGCGCAGCCCTTGCAGGGGTCTTTGTTGATCTCCCGGCGGGCGTAGAGGACTAACACCCCCACAGCCCCGGCGATCATCAGGACGATTATCAGCCAGCTTGGCATGGTTGCTCCTCTATAGCCAGAGTGAGCCGATGAGCCGGGTCAGTCCAGCCACGGCGTAGGCGAGTCCGGTGAGGTAAAGCACCGAGAAGCCGACCCACTTCCAGGAGCCAGTCTCCCGCTTAATCACCGCCAGCACCGCCACGCAGGGAACGTAAATCAGCACGAAGACCATCAGGGTCAGGGCGGTGAGCCAGCCTCCGCCGTCGCTCTGCTCGTTAAGCTCGGTGTTGATGCGCTCTTGCAGCTCACTGCTGGACTCGTCCACCTCGCCGACGGAGTAGAGGATGCCCAGGGTGCCGACGACGATCTCCTTGGCGGCGAATCCGGCGACCAGTGCCGAGGAAATCTTCCAGTCGAAGCCCAGGGGATAGAAGACGTAAGAGAGTCCGCGTCCGATGTAGCCCAGCGGAGTAATCTTTAACCGCGCCGATTCCTCGGCGGCACTAATCATCGTAAGCTCGGTGGAGTAGAGGCTCTGTGCCTCGTAGAGCCGTGTGGCGGCGGAGTAAATAGTCCCTTCGCTGTAGAGTCGGATGGAGTCGGAGTAAGGGGTTTCCTCGGAAGTCGAAAGAGTGGCGAGGCTGTCCGCCAGTTCTTTCTCAGCGGTGGCATAGTCGGCGGAGCCTTCCTCCAGTTCGCCGTCTTCCACAATTGCGTTAAAGTCCTCGTGAGTCGCCGCAACCGCCTCGGTCAGCGTGAGCAGCTCGGCGTTCTCCGCCAGCCACGGGATGTAGGGAGCTTCCCCGGTCGGCGCGAAGTCCTCAACGACGTAGCTCAGACCCAGCCCAAAGGCGATATTTTCCTGGGTATCGAGGAACGTTTCCCCGGCGGTGAGGCGCAGTTCTTCAAAGAAAGCCGGGTCTTCCGGCTCGCCGGGGAAGATGGTCAACGCCCATATAATCACCATCGCGAAGAGGATGATTGTTCCCGCCTTACGCATGTAGAGCCAGGCTCGCTGGCTGGCATGGAGCAGCACGGCCTTCACTGTGGGGATGTGGTAGGAGGGCAGTTCCATGACGAAGGGGTCGCGGTCGCCCTTGAGTACGGTGCTGCGCAGCAGCTTTGCCATTACCACTGCCAGGACAATACCCAGCAGGTAGATAGAGAAGATGATAGTTCCGGCATAGGCAGCCGGGAAGAAGGCTCCCGCCAGCAGAATGTACACGGGCAGCCGCGCCCCGCAGCTCATCAGCGGGACGGTGAGGATGGTTACCAGACGGTCTTTGGGATTCTCCAGCGTCCGCGCCGCCATCACCGCCGGAACGGTGCAGCCGAATCCGATCACCATAGGAATGAAGCTCTTACCGTGGAGACCGAGCTTGTGCATGAAGCGGTCCATCACGAAGGCGGCTCGTGCCATGTAGCCGGAATCCTCCAGAATGGAAATCATCAAAAAGAGGAAGAGGATGTTCGGCACGAAGACCAGTACCCCGCCCACACCGCCGATGATTCCATCCACTATCAGGGATTGGAACAGTCCTTCGGGAATGATTGAGGCTGCCAGCCCGGCAAGCCAGCCAAAGCCCTCCTCAATCCAGCCCATAAATGGCGCGCCCAGGGTGAAGGTAACCTCGAAGGTCAGCCACATCAGCAGCCCAAAGATGGGCAGTCCCCAGATGCGGTGGGTCAGGACGCGGTCAATCTTCTCTGTGGTTTTCGCCTGTCCCAGGGCGTTGCGGCGAATGGTCTCTCGAATGGCACCAGCGGCAAAACCGTAGGCTGCCTCATTGAAGTGGTTCTCCGGCTCCTCACCGAGGAGAGACTCCATCCGGGCGTATTCCGTCGCGACCAGTTCCTTTAGTTCCTCTCCATCCTCAACCTTATCCAATTTCTTCAAATACTCTGGGTCTCGCTCCAGCAGACGAATCGCCTGCCAGCGCGGCGGACCGTCGAAGTCAAATCCCTCATGCTCCGTCAGGTAGCCCTTAACCACGGCGATGGACTTCTCCAAGTCCCTGCCGTAGTTGACCCGCACCGGTTTGTGTTTGGTCTTTCCCTCTGCCACGGCAACGACGCTCTCGATTAAGCCGTCGAGGTTGCGCCGCTTGGTTGCCACAATGGGAATCACTGGACAGCCGAGAAGGCGGGAAAGTTGCTCGGTATCAATTTTGTCGCCGCGCGCCTCCACCACGTCCATCATGTTCAGCGCGATGACCAGGGGCAGCTCCAGCTCCAGCAACTGGCTGGTGAGGAAGAGGTTCCGCTCCAGGTTGGAAGCGTCCACGATGTTGATGATCACGTCGGGTTCGTCGGAAAGGACGTAATCCCGCGCTACAAGCTGATCCAGCGTTAGCGGCGAAAGAGAGTAGGTGCCGGGGAGATCAATAATCTCCAGCTCGTGACCGTCCACCCGATGGGTTCCGCTGCGTTGCTCCACGGTAACGCCGGGCCAGTTGCCGACATGCTGCCGCCCTCCGGTCAGTTCGTTAAAAAGGACGGTTTTGCCGCAGTTGGGATTGCCAGTAATGGCGACCTTCAGCTTCTTCCTTTGTTCAGCCATTGTTCCTGCCCTCAACTTTGAGTCGCGCCTAAAGAGAATATATCTCAACAACGGGAGAATATGTTATCCTCCTCTTGCTGTCAAGCCCGGCAGCCCAATTGAGATACTGAGACTGTTGCAAGGCTCACCAAAATTGCGGATTTGTAGGGACACGGCGCGCCGTGCCCCTACGGTGAACACCCTCGTGTAGTCAATGTAGAGGAGGGAACTCGCCCCATGGGTTAAGGTAAGGGGCAAGAGGCAACCACGGGGGATTGCCCCCGTGAAATCCCTGCCTACTAAAAGGGATCTGTAAGAGAACAGCGGAGTCTTATTGTTGGTTGACATTGTCAAATTGTGGACTTAGTATCGGGTGCGTCAATTTGTAGTTAAACACGGAAAGGAGAAACCTTGATTAAAGGACTATTACGGCTGGCGGTAGATCACGCTACGCGCTACGGTGCCAGCTATGCGGAGGCTCGCTTTCAGGACTTGCGGTCGGAGGATGTGTCGGTAAAAAACGGCATGGTTCAGACGGCGGGTCGGAGCTTTGATAAGGGCTTTGGAGTGCGGGTACTCTACAACGGAGCCTGGGGCTTTGCCTGTTCCAGCGTTCTTAACGAAGCCGAGATGCGTCGCACAGCGGCAATGGCACTGGGAATCGCCAAAGCGGCTGCCAGTGTTCGCCACGACGATGTCATCCTCGACGAACTCGATGCCTACGTGGACTACTGGAGCAACTACGACCAGGTGCGGATCAACCCCTTCAACATCCCCATCGAAAAGAAGGTGGACTTCCTCCTCGAAGCTACCAACGCGATGAAGGTGGACGATCAGATTGCCGTGGTCCAGGGTAGCACCAGTATTCTGGAAAAACACAAGGTCTTTGTTAGCTCCATCGGCTCGGTCATCGAACAGCGGAAGATTGAAACCGGTGGCGGGATGAGCTGTGTGGCAATCGGTAACAACGAGATGCAGATTCGCAGTTTTCCAGCCAGCGCGCGAGGAATTCATCAGGCTCGTGGCTGGGAGCTTCTGGAAGAGTGGGACTTCGTCGGCAACGCTCCCCGCATCGGCAAAGAAGCGGTGGAACTGCTCACCGCGAAGGACTGCCCCAGCGGTGAGATGGACGTGGTCATCGAAGGCTCGCAGATGATGTTGCAGATTCACGAAAGCTGTGGTCATGCTGTGGAGCTTGACCGGGTGCTTGGACAGGAGGCGAGCTTCGCTGGAACCAGCTTCCTTACCACGGACAAACTGGGCAGTTTCATCTACGGCTCACCGATTGTGAACCTCTACGGCGATGCTACCATCCCCGGTTCGCTGGGTAGCTTTGGCTATGACGACGAGGGTGTTCCGGCACGGCGTTTTGACATTGTCAAAGACGGCGTTTTCTCCGGCTACCTCTCCACCCGTGATACCGCCCATGTTTACGGTGGCAAATCGCACAGTGCCTGTCGGGCGCAAAGCTGGAGCGACTTCCCGATTACCCGGATGACCAACGTCTGTCTGGCACCGGGCGAAGCCACCGAGGAAGACCTCGTCGGCGGCATCAAGAACGGGCTGTATCTGTACACGAACAAGAGCTGGAGCATTGACGACAAGCGGCTCAACTTCCAGTTTGGAGTGGAGTACGCTCGCGAGATTATTGACGGTAAGCTCGGCGCGGTGGTCAAGAACGCTCGCTACGCCGACAAAACCCCTCGCTTCTGGCGTTCCTGCGATGCCATCGGCAATCAAGACCTCTGGTATCTCTGGGGAACACCGAATTGTGGCAAGGGTGAACCGATGCAGGTGATGCGAATCGGGCATGGAACTGCTCCGGCTCGCTTCCGAGGTGTAAAGGTAGGTGGTGCCTAATGTTGATCGGAAAAGAACAAGCCCTTGAAAGGCTACAGAAAGCGGTCAGTCAGGGAGGTGCCGACGCTCTGGAGGCGACCCTCTTTGGCGACGAGACCAACCTGACCCGCTTCGCTAACTCCTACATTCACCAGAACATCGGCAAGCAAGACTCCGGCGTAACCATCCGCGCCATTGTGGATGGTTCTAAAATCGGCACGGTAAGCACCAACGACCTCAGCGACGAGGGACTTGCCAAAGCCGTAGCCGGAGCCATAGAGGCTGCGAAGCTGGTTCCTAAAAACGACCGCTTCCCCGGTCTGCCCGGAAAGCAGGAATACCCGGAGGTCGAAAGCTGGTCTCAGGAGACCTACGAAGCAGAGCCGATGTTCCGCGCCAAAGAGGTAGAGAAGATTATCTCCGCCAGCGACGAGCATGGCTTTGACGCTTCGGGAGCCTACACCACCGGGGCGACGGAGGTTGCCATCGTTAACTCCGTTGGTCTGGCGGCTTATCGTCGGCTCACCAAGGCTTCGGTGAATATCACGATCCTCTCCGATACCTCAGCGGGTTTTGCCTCCGAGGCGAGTAAAGATGTTCGCGACCTCGATGCTGCGGCATTGGGAAAACACGCCACGCAGAAAGCCGACGAGGGGCAGAATCCCACCGCTCTTCCACCGGAGGAGTACGACATCGTTGTAGAGCCTCACGGCGTGGCGGATCTGGTTACGATGATGGGCTACTCCGGCTTTAACGGGCTGGCGTATCACGAAAAGAGGAGCTTCGTCGTTGATAAACTAGGCGAGAAGCTCTTCGGCGAGAACTTCACCCTGGTTGACGACGCTCACGATCCCACTGGCGCGCCGTCTCCCTTTGACTTCGAGGGAATGCCCAAGCAGCGGATTTCCTTAGTCGAGCAGGGCGTGGTGAAGAACGTGGTCTTCGACCGTACCACGGCAAAGATGGCAGGGGTGGAGTCCACCGGACACGGTCTCCCCGCTGGCAGTAACTTCGGGGCGATTCCGATGAACCTCTTCATGGCAGGTGGCGATTCCAGCCTGGAGAAGATGATTGCGGGTACGAAGCGGGGGCTACTGATTACCCACTTCCACTACCTCAATCCCTTCCTCCAGCCCCTGGAGCTGCTCTTCACCGGAATGACCAGGGATGGCACCTTCCTGATCGAGGACGGCAAGATCGTTCGCCCGGTGATGAACCTGCGCTTTACCGAGTCGATGCTCAAGGCGTTCAACAACATCGAGGCACTCTCCAAAGAGACGACTCTGATTTACGGTAACTTCACCAGCATCAGGGTACCAGCGGTGAAGTTCAAGAACTTCCAGTTCACCAGCTAAGAACAAACAGTATCATCGTTATACGTAAGGGCGCAGCGTGCTGCGCCCTTTTGCGTAAAGCCGCCCCTCACTCCCAGCTCCGTGGACGAGTTCCTCCCCAAAGGGGAGAGGGTAGCCAAGGCTAAGGATCGTCCCTTACAAATGTTCTACCGAAACCTGTGCCATTATGGCGTTAATTTGTTTATATCGCCGATTCTGGCAGCTTTTCTTCTTCCCGCTCGTCTAACTACTAGGGGATAAACCGTGTAACAACCCCAGCTATCGCGGCGTTATGCTAACTGGAACAGTTGTTGCTCTTTAACAACGCGAGGTGAAAGCATGCGCTCGATTCTGATTGCTGATGATCATCCCGGTTGCCGGGACTCGATGGCTCGCCTGCTGCGGCGGCTGGGCTATCGTACCCTGCCAGCGGGGAACGCCAACGAGGCTTTGGACGTACTACAACAATCCATGATAGACTTGGCAATCCTCGACCTCGACATGCCCCAGGGTGGAGGACTGCGGGTTCTGCGGACAATCAGCCTGATTCGTCCCCAACTGCCCGTACTGATGGTCTCCGGGCATAGTTCCCGGCAGAGTCTGCTCCGCGCCTACGCGGCGGGAGCCTACGGCTATCTGCCCAAGCCGATTCGTGTTCCCCTGCTCAAAAAGCTCCTCTCCGAGGCGACCAGCTCCCACGCTCTGGTTACGGTTAGTCGCCGGACTGTCATCCGAATCCAAATCACCGAAAGGAAACCCCATGCGGAAGATTAACCTTGCTATTGTCTTTATCCTGCTTTTGGGTGCTTTTGCCGCCCAGGCTCTCGATCGCGAAGACGTTCTTGCTCTGCTCAAGGCCGGAGCCTACGATGATGTCCTCGTCGAGGCGATCAAGACCACTGGCTCCCGTCCTGAGTTCACCGCCCGGGACATCGCCTTTGTTGACGACGAATACCGCGTGGACGACGAGCTGTTCTATCATTGTCTGTTGTCAAAGCCAATGAGTACAGATATTATCTTTGCCCTGGCGCAGATTGACTACGACGAGGACTACTTCCTCAAGTTGATAGCCTATGTTGGTATTGCCAGAGAGCTTGAGAGTGCCGACCTCTTCCGCCTGAAAGACCTCTACGTGGACGACGATGTCCGTGAGGCCCTGATTATGGCGAAGCCGAAGAACGGCTCCTCCACGGTGGAGAGCGACAGACCCAAGATGGTGCAGCTTGCTATGGCGATCTCTGGTGATGCTTTCCAGGCCGAAAACGGTGAGACGATTTATTTCTACATCCTCATCGATGGCGAGGTCGTTCGCGAGGTCGTCGATGGTAACGTGGATCTGATCATCGGTGCCAAGCAGATCAACAAGTTCGTTTATGGCAGCTACGTGGACTCCGTGGAGTCGGGCAGCCACACCATCGCCGTGGCGATTCTTGCCTCCAACCGCAAGCCGAGCCAAGGTGAGATCAACTCGAACATTCTCTTCACCCGGCGGATTGAGCTGCGGGACGGCTACAACAACATCAACCTCCAGAGCCGTCAGATTACCGGAACTACCAGCATTGAGCTTATTGAACGATAAGCTGGAAGCATGGTTGCTGACCTGAGTTTTTCACCTCCCCCTACAGCAGTGTCGCGCCGTTGAACGGTGGCGGAAGCCACTGTGGGGGGAGTTTACACTTTACATAAAAAACAAAAAACAAAAACAACGAAACTGAACGGAGGAACCATGTCCAAGGTTATCGGAATAGACCTGGGGACGACCAACTCCTGTGTGGCGGTGATGGAAGGCGGCGAGCCTACCGTCATCCCCAACGCTGAGGGTGGTCGGACGACCCCAAGCATTGTGGCCTTTGTCAAGGACGGCGAGCGTCTGGTCGGTCCCGTGGCAAAGCGTCAGTCAATCACCAACCCCGACAAGACCGTCTTCTCGATCAAACGCTTCGTCGGACGCAAGTTCTCCGAGGTTACCGAAGAGATCAAGACTGTCCCCTACAAGGTGGTACGAGCCACCAACGGCGATGCCGCCGTGGAGATTGACGGCAAGCACTACACCCCGCCGGAAATCAGCGCGATGATTCTCCAGAAGATGCGCCAGACCGCCGAGGACTATCTGGGCGAGAAGGTCTCCAAGGCCGTTATCACTGTTCCCGCTTACTTCTCCGATGCCCAGCGTCAGGCAACCAAAGACGCTGGCAAGATCGCCGGACTCGAAGTCCTGCGTATCGTCAACGAACCGACGGCAGCCGCCCTGGCATTTGGAATGGGCAAGGACGGCAAGGATCATAAGACCATCGCCGTCTTCGATCTCGGTGGTGGCACCTTCGACATCTCCGTCCTGGAACTGGGCGATGGTGTCTTCGAGGTGAAGTCAACCAATGGTGATACCCACCTCGGTGGCGACGACTTCGACAAGCGGGTCATAGACTGGCTCGCCGACGAGTTCAAGAAGCTGGAGGGGATTGACCTTCGCAAGGACAAGATGGCACTCCAGCGGCTGAAGGATGCCGCCGAAGGCGCGAAGAAAGAGCTTTCCAGCAAGTCCTCCACCAACATCAACCTGCCCTTTGTTACCGCTCGCGATGGTAACCCGGTTCACCTCAATATGGAGCTGAGTCGGGCGAAGTTCGAGTCGCTGACCGACGATTTGGTAGAGCGTGTGGTCGCGCCCTGCGAGAGTGCCATTCGCGATGCCAAGGTAAAGAAGAGCGATATTGATGAGGTGATCCTCGTCGGTGGTTCCACCCGGATGCCCGCCGTCCAGGAGATGGTCAAGAAGCTCTTCGGCAAAGAGCCGCACCGAGGCGTTAACCCCGATGAGGTCGTCGCCGTCGGTGCCGCGATTCAGGCGGGAATCCTCGCTGGCGAAGTAACCGACATCCTCCTCCTCGACGTAACCCCGCTCTCCCTGGGTATCGAGACCCTGGGCGGTGTTTGCACCAAGCTCATCGAGCGCAACACAACCATCCCCGTTCACAAGAGCCAGATATTCACCACCGCCGATAACAACCAGACCACGGTGGAGGTTCACGTCTTGCAGGGTGAGCGCGAGATGGCTGGTGGCAACAAGACCATCGGACGCTTCCACCTCACCGGGATTCCACCGGCAATGCGCGGCATTCCTCAGGTCGAGGTCTCCTTTGACATCGATGCCAACGGTATCGTCAAGGTCTTCGCTAAGGATATGGCGACGGGTCAGCAGCAGCAGATCACCATCACCGCCTCTTCGGGTCTCTCCGACGATGAGATTGACCAGATGGTGAAAGATGCCGAGGTTCACGCCGACGAGGACAAGCAGAAGCGTGAAGAGGTTGACCTGCGCAACCAGGCGGATTCCGCCGTTTACGGAGCCGAGAAGCTGCTCAAGGACATGGGCGAGAAGGTTCCCGAAGACGACAAGAACACCATCGAGGCTGCAATGGGTCGGGTTCGTGAGGCACTCAAGGGCGAGGATCTCGACGAGATTCGCTCGGCTCAGGAAGCTCTGACTCAGGCTCTGAACACCATGAGCGAGAAGCTCTACCAGCAGGCGGGTTCTCAGCCCGGCGCGGGTGGAGCCGACCAGCCCGGCGGTAACAACGACGCTCAGGACGACGTGGTCGATGCCGACTACGAGGTAGTGGACGAAGAAGAGTAGCCAGCTTGAACCCTTCCCGCGTACTTACTCCCTCTCCCCTCTGGGGAGAGGGCTGGGGTGAGGGGCTAATATCAATTACTCAAACTTAAAGGAAAACTATGTCAGCAGAATGGCAAACAATACTATCAATCGGAATCCCCTCCCTACTCGTTGCAATCAACATTTGGGTAACCGTTCGTATGAAAAAGCAAGCACATGAAGCCACAAGACAAATTGAGGAGTATAGGGTCAAATCAGAATATGCAGAGAAAGTCAGACAGGATGTTCTCAACAAACTAACAGGGCTTCTTCAAAATCCAAAAACACCTGATTATGCTGATATTATGATAGATATTATGAATAAATCGTTTTTGTACCTTCCTGATGATGTGTTTTTTTGCTTACTACGGTTAAAAAGGCGGGATGTAAAAGAATTGACGAAGGAGAACGAAATTGCCGCAGTTGTTTTTATCGGTGAAGTTCTTCTCGCATCAAGAAAAGCAATGGGATTTAGCGATACAAAAGTAACCATTAAGGATACGCTAAATCTGATAATAAACGATCACAGCTTTACCGACGATGAGGTTAACGAGGCACTGAAGGTTATCCACAGTAACGACTAAGGTGCTTCCTCTTAGCCCTCCACGCCAACGGCGCAAGCTCGTCCTTACCCGTTATTCTATACTGGAGAACAACAAAAAGGAGGGGCGGATTGCTCCGTCCCTCCCGTCAACTTCAAGCTGTTCTATCTGCGGGCTACGTCCGCCAGGTGTAGCGGAAGACGCTCTTGCCAGTTACGGACATCTTTTCCACAATCTCGCTTTTAGGCTTACGGCGGATGTAGAAGCGGATCGCGCCCTCCAGCACACCCATGTGAAACTTCTCATCAAGGGGAGAGGTAACGTGGGCCACGGCAACGCCCTTCTCCTCGTCAAACTCAACCACGTTGAATTCCCCCGCGTCGGCACCACGATTGTTGGCTAGGTACACCTTGTCCCAATTGGTTACGATATCTTTGAGCGTGGGAAAGTCGTTCTTAATAGGTGCCATCGAGTTGATCATCTCGATAATCTTTGTACCGATGATGTACGGTCCAAACTCCTTGGTATGCTCACGCAGCTTTTCGATGTAGGCGTTAAAGGCATCCTGAGGGACCCAGATTCCAGCCAGCTTTGAGAAGTCCAGTCCTGATGCTTTACGACAGTCCTCTCTAAAAACAGCCTGTACCAGCTCGTCCATCATCAGGACGAACTCACCCTTGATTTCTGATTTTGCCATGATTTTCCTTTTTAGTTGAGGTTGGCTTGTTTAAACAGCTTTGAAAAACTAACGAAAATAGCACCTATGCAGTGACTCCCCCCCTTTCTACCGGACACTATATCACCGAGCTATGATAGTTGTCAAATCACATCACCTTCAAAGTACGGCAAAGTGAGAGAGCTATGGTACAAATCAAACAGGCACTGAAAAAAGCAGTGAAAGATACCGCTGGTGCTTTCGCGGCGGCTCTCTTTGAGAATAACGGTATCCTCGTTGATGCCGTTGACTACAAGGCTGGCTTCCACCCGGAAACAGCCGCCGTAGCCTACGTGGAGGCGTTGCGAGCGGCTCGCCAGGCCTCTTTGGATGCCGGAGGCAGCGGCAACATTAAGAACATGCTCATCACTACCGACGATGCCCAGATGCTCCTCGCTCCGGTTAGCGACATCTACATTGTGGGAATCGGTCTGAAACCAGACGGAAACCTGGGGCAGGCTCGCCTGGCACTTCGTCGTCTGAGTGCAGAGCTGATGGCGATTCTCTAAACTCCTGTGTTTTGGGATTGTTTCTGATATACTCTCCCTGGATGTGGACAAAACGACCCAAGCCAGGGAGAAACCTGTGAGAGACAATACTATTGACAGTCTGCTTACCAAAGCAATCACAAGTACCAAAGGGGCTTTTACCGCCGTCTTGTTTGAAGTAACGGGAATTATTGTTTCCAAGATCGACTTCAGCGAGCGGTTTAATGTAGATAACGCCGCTAACGCCTATGTTGATGTTATGAAGTCGGCAAAACGCGCCTCCCGCGCGTCCGGGGGCGATGGTCAGGTAGATGGCATGATAATCTACTCCAACCTGACCTATGTCATGATGGAAGAGCTTGACAATGAATACATGATCGGCATGGGGCTTACGATTGACGGTAACCTCGGTCAGGCACGTCTGGCTCTTCGCAATCTCAAGCCAAAAATCCGCGAGATCCTGAAGTAACCAGCTTGAAGCTGGACACAGACTCGCGACCGATAATCTGGGATTTGGCTACATTCATCCCCGCGTTTCACCGCTCCCGATGGTCGCTATATTGTTACAGCTTTGCCAGTAGTTAGCGAACAGCGTGAGCGGTAGATTTCTCAAGATGTTCTGACCGCAGGTCATTAACGTGATGCAACGCACCGCGTTGCCAGCTTGAAGCTGGACACAGACTCGCGACCGATAATCTGGGATTTGGCTACATTCATCCCCGCGTTTCACCGCTCCCGGTGAGTCAGGTAAGACATCCTCCGACAGCAGGGATTGCTCAATGAGTTAGCGGGTGGTTTGCACCCCACAACGGGCGGCCGTCCACGGTCGCCTCTACAACAACCCACCCCGCGCAACTACATCCGTGTTCTGGTATTTTTTACAAAGTACACTTACGATTGTCTCTGAGGTTTTTACAGAATGACCAAACACAAAAAAGATAAAACGCCTGAGGTAGAGGTCGCGAAAGTCGTCAGCGATGAAGAAGTTGCTGAGGCGGTTTCACCGTCCTCAGTGGAGCCGGAGACCCCGGAGGAAGAAGACCTGCGCATGAAGTACATTCGTCTGGCGGCGGACTTCGACAACTTCCGCAAGCGACAGACGATGATGCTGGGGCAGGCACGCGCTGACTCCTACCGTCGGTTGCTCTCCACGCTGCTGCCACCGATTGATGACCTCCACCGAGCCGCTGACCACGACACCGATGATGCCACGACCTTCCGGGCGGGCATTCAGGCGGTAATCGCCAAGTTCGACGAGGCTCTGACCGGACTTGGGATTGAGCGGATGAAGCCGCTGGGCAAGCCCTTCGACCCGAATCTCCACGATTGCATGGCGATTCAGCCCAGCGACGAGGCCGAGCCGAACACGGTGATCAACGTCTTCGCCGATGGCTACCGGATGGGCGAGGTCATCCTGCGCCCGGCTCAGGTGATTGTCGCCCAGGCACCACCAGCGGGGGAATCCGCAGAAACCGGAACAGAGAACGAGCGGAACAATGAGTAAAGATTACTACAAAACCCTGGGTGTGCCGGAAAACGCCGATGCCGACGCGATCAAAAGCTCCTATCGGGAGCTGGTGAAGAAGTATCATCCCGACCGCAACCCCGGCGATAACAAGGCCGAGGACCGCTTCAAGGAGATCGGCGAGGCGTACGATGTTCTCCACGACCCCCAAAAGCGGCGGCAGTACGATCAACTCCGCAAATACGGGGCATACGATCCCCGTCGGCAGAACAGCGGTGGATTCGGTGGTGGGGCTGGCGGCTTTCAGGGCAACATCAATATGGAAGACCTGCTCCGGGGCGGCATGGGAGACATCTTTGGCGATCTCTTCGGAGGACGACGCGGGGGTCGTCGTCGTCAGGTTCGTCCACAAACCGGACAGGACATCACCCTCACCGTCAGCGTGGACTTCCTCACCGTGGCTCTTGGCGGCAAGGTAAAAATCTCCGTTCCCGGGGATGGTCGCTGCCCGGTCTGCAAAGGCTCCGGCGGGCAGCCGGGGACAGATTTTTACCAATGTGCAACCTGCAATGGCAGCGGTAAGGTCAGCCAGCAGCAGGGCGGCTTTGCCATTAGCCGTCCCTGTCCGACTTGCCTGGGACGGGGAGTTGTTCCCCGACAGCCCTGCGAGCGTTGCCACGGAACCGGACGCGCCCCCGGCGACACGGTAATTATGGTAAATATCCCCGCTGGCATCAGCGAGGACAAGCGGATTCGGATCCCCGGTCGTGGTGAAGCCGGCGAGGGAGGCGCGCCACGAGGCGACCTCTACGTGCGGGTTGTTCCCAAGTCCGACACGACCTTCCGCCGCGAGGGCAACAACGTCATTACCGAGGAAGAAATTTCCCTCACCACCGCTGTTCTCGGTGGTAAGCTCAACACCCAAACCATCCACGGCGAGGTCAGCGTTACCGTGCCTCCGGGAACCCAGCCCGGCGCGAAGCTCCGCCTGAAGCGCAAGGGCATTCACAACAAAGCGGCGGGACGCACCGGTGACCATCAGGTACTCCTCCGGGTAACCATCCCCCGGAAACTCACCAAAAAGCAGCGGGAGCTGTTCCAAAAGCTGGCAGAGCTAATCTAAATGCCATACCGCTCTTGACATCTGACCCTGATTTTGCGTATTATCCCCTCCATAGCGTCGTCGGAACGATCGGGCGATGGTCTGTTTGTCAGTTTTGTGAGCGATCCTCGGTAGCTCAATGGTAGAGCAATCGGCTGTTAACCGATTGGTTGCTGGTTCGATCCCGGCCCGAGGAGCCAGGGGGGGCTTTTTAAGCCCCCCTCTTTGTAGCTATGTGATTTTGTAGAGGTTACGACAAGTAACGACCGGGGCTGTTTAGCCCTTTTTTTTGTGGTAATCTCGAAGGGCTGTTGACCAGTTGCTGTTATAAGCTCTCCCCGATGGCTGATGTATCGTCGGTAACGAGAACAGAGGAAAACCGTTCGGGATGACATTGAGCTACGCTCCGTGATAAGATACACTGGTCATCTTGATGGTTTTTGATTGAGGCAACTTCAGCGGGGCAACTTGAATAGTTTTACCATTGGTGTTGAGGAAGAGTTCGGACTGGTTGATCCCACCACGGGACGGCTGGTTCCGGCGATTGGGGCGGTTCTGTCTTCGCTCACAGAAAAGGAACGACGGGACATCAAGCCCGACGTTCATCAGGCGACCCTGGAGATCGCTACCGGTGTCTGCGACAACCTCGACGAGGTGCGGGAGGAGCTGCTTTGTCTGCGCGAACGAGCTTCCGAAGCGGCGGTCAGGGCTGGAGTACGGATTCTCCCGGCGGCGATTCATCCCCACAGCCGCTGGCGGGAACAGCCCCTGGTGGACAATCCCCGCTACCATCGTCTGGCGGAGCATCAGGGCGATAAGTGGCTGCGCTGCCTCTTCTGGGGACTACACGTGCATCTGGGAGTTCCCAAAGAGTCCGAGCGGGTGCTGATTTCCAACGGACTGCGTCCCTTCCTGCCGCTGTTCATCGCCTTTGCCGCCAACTCTCCCTACTGGGAGGGAAAGCGCGACACCGCCGAGGATGCCCGGCTGCGCCTCTATTCTAAGTTGGAGACCGTGGGCGCGCCACCGAGGCTTGAGCGGTTTACCGACATCGACAAGCACATCGCCCGCCTCGCCGACGAAGGCACCGCCGTAATCAAAGACCTCTACTGGGACATCCGCCCCCGTCGGATAATGCCAACCGTGGAGATTCGGGTCTGCGATATGCAAACCACGGTGGACGATTCCCTGGCTCTGGTTGGGCTGATTCTGTTGGCAGCCGGAACGGTACGCCACAATGGGGCTGCTATTCAGGCAACCGAGGAAGAGATTTACGCCAACCGCGCGGCGGCTATTCAGGATGGACTCAATGCCATCATCAGCCTCAACGGCGAGCGGCTTACCATCCAAAACGCCCTGCTGCGGTTCCTTGACGATTCAACCGCCCTCGTAAAACGCTTTGGGCTGGAATCAATTCACACGACCGTTCGTAAACGAGCTGAGGCGGGCTTTACCGCTGGTGAACGGTATCGGCGGCTCTACGAAGAAGCGCGGGGAGACGAGGTCATCCTGATAAACGCCCTCGCCGACCAGCTTACAATTGGAGAGCGTTGCGAAGTTACAGCTCTGCCCTGACAACCCAACCTCCCCTTGAAACAAAAAGTGGCAGGGGAATGACTTTACTACCAGGCCTCAAGCGTACTAGCAATATGATTATTACTGCTAATTCTGTGGCGACGAAGCATCTGCGAACAATCAGTGGTAACGAGAATCTTTTTGCTCAAGAGCTGTAGTGTTCTTACCTATAACTGCTGTAGTATTACCGCGATGCTATTTAAAAAGGCAGGGACGGCGGTGGCACGCTTTCTTATAAACTACGGAGTGAGCGAGCAAGCTCAAGGTTTTCTGGGCGAAGCCCAGCTCTGTGATGCAACGCACTGCGTTGCCAGCTTCAAGCTGCCGCCACCGCCTCGCTATTAGCCGGATGAGCATCTCGCGTGATTTTTACACAATCGGTGTCAAGTCTGTCCAGCCTGAAGTGATTATCCCATCGGTTACTCCCGCCCCTGCTTGTCTCCTCTGAACCATAACCTGTCCATCAAAAAAACGCTGCCGAATGAAGAAAAAACGAAACAACATTTTTTCGCTGCTCGTCGGCTCGTTTCGCGAGGCGTGGCGTATTGCCACCTCTGCCATTCGCGCCAACAAGCTCCGCAGCTTTCTCACCGTGCTGGGTATCGTCATCGGTGTGATGACGATTATCACCCTGGTGAGCCTGATTGAGGGACTCTCCAACAGCATCACCGAGCAGATCGGCTCCCTCGGCTCCAACTACCTCTACATCAGCAAAAGCCCGGCAATGCAGTTTGGGCAGCCCAATCCAGAGCATCGCTTCCGCAAAGACCTGACCATCGAGGACGCTATTGCCATTGAGGAACACTGTCCCGATGTGCTGGTTGCCAGTCCAATCCTCTTCGATACCGCCCGACTCTCCTACGGTGGTAACTCAACGGGTTTGCAACAGATTGTCGCCGGCGATGAAGACCTGAGCCTGATTAACTCCATCACCGTGGAGCATGGTCGAGACCTGATGCCGGGAGATATCGAGGCTCGGCGGCGGGTGGTGGTCATCGGTGCCGATATTGTTGACGCGCTCTTCGGCAACTCCGACCCCCTGGGCAAAGAAATCCGAATCGGTCGGCATAAGTTCAAGGTTATCGGAGTGCTGGAGAGGCGCGGCGAGTTCTTCGGTCAAAGCCAGGACAACCTCGTTGCAGTTCCTTACACGACCTTCCTCTCCACGTTTCAAAGCATCAGGCACCAGGGTGCCAGCATCTGGATCAATGCCATCAGCACCTCGCCAGCCACGGTCTTTAAGGCAGCCAATCAAATTGAAACCCTCCTGCGACGACGACGAGGCGTTAAACCCGCCGATGAGAACGACTTCGAGATTGCCACTCAGGGCGGTTTGCTGGAAATCTTCGACAACATCACCACGGTTATCTACGCGATCATGATCGGTGTCGCCTCGGTCTCCCTGCTGGTCGGAGGAATCGGGATTATGAACATCATGCTGGTAGCCGTCTCCGAACGCACCAGAGAAATCGGAATCCGCAAGGCCCTCGGTGCCAAACGCAAAGACATCATGAGCCAGTTCATCATCGAGGCCCTCCTGCTCACATTTTTCGGCGGACTCATCGGCGTAGCCCTGGGCTGGGGACTCGCCGCCCTCCTCGCCGGAGCAATGGATCTGCCCAACGCCATCACCTGGTGGTCGGTGGCTCTGGGACTGGGCTTCTCCATAATCGTCGGACTATTCTTCGGCACCTTCCCCGCCGCGCGAGCCGCCAGACTCGACCCCATCGAAGCCCTCCGCTACGAATAGCAACGCGGTGCGTTGCATCACACTTTCGCGACCGAAGAGAATAGCCGTTTTACGTTCATTGCCACGGTCATTCGCTCGTCATTACTCGCTTGACGAGTGGTATGGACTGAGCAGGCGCAAGGTTTACGCAGGGGCTAATCGATTACTTTGACAACAAACCTCCCCGGACATGCCAAATTATTCAACAGTCTTCAATCCGCCGGACTGGGAGCAGCTCCTCGGTCAGTGGCTCGACGCTCCGCCCTGCCAGTCAGAGCGTTGGGCGCGGCTCAAGGCGCACTACGGCTACGACTCCCTCCGCCTGGCGGTGCTGGACGACGATGGCTTGCCCCTGGCTCTGGGGCAGGTACTTCGCCGACGGCTGCCGCTGATTCGCCGTCACTGGCTCTACTGTCCTTACGGTCCATTGTGGCAGAGTGACCATCCAGCGGCACTGGAGCAGTGGCTTGCCGCTTTGAAAGAACACGAGTTCACCAGCCGGGCGGCGGTGTTGACCATCGAGCCACGGTTGCTGGAAGGCGACGACGCGGCGGCGGTTCTGCCCCAACTTGGTTTACGGCGGGGAACGCAGGATGTTCAGCCACGAGGCACCCTCTGGCTCGATTTGACGAAGAGTGAAGAGGAGCTTTTTGCCGGGTTGGAGAAGCGCACTCGCTATAATATCGGTCTGGCGGAGCGGCGTGGCGTGGAGATTACCCTCGCCAACAGCGAAGCCGGGGTTGACACCTTCTACGACCTCCTCGAAGAGACGATGGGACGGCAGCGGTTTCTCGCCCACGACCAGAAATACTTCCGCCGGGTTTGGGAAGCCTTCGGTCCGCAGCAGGCCGACCTGCTCCTTGCTTCTTTCGAGGGCGAGCCGACCGCCGGGGTTTTTCTCCTCTACAACGGGCGTAGTGCCTACTATGTTTACGGTGCCAGCACCCGTCGGCACTCCAAACATAAGGGTGCGCAACTGCTCCAGTGGCGAGCGTTGCTCCGAGCCAAAGAGCGAGGAGCGGAGTTCTATGACTTCTGGGGCGCGCCGGTTGACCCCCAGCCTGACCATCCCCTCTACGGCGTATATCAATTCAAGAAGGGCTTCGGCGGACGGCACGTCGCCCTGGTCGGAGCGCAGGATCTCACCCTCTCCGCCTTCGGGGGCTGGAGCTGGCGGGTGGGGCTACCTCTGTTGCGCAAAACCCGCAACCTCCTCGTCCGGGGTCGCACGGCGGATGTGTTAGATTGAGCAGCAACGCATTCACGGCAGATTTTGACGTTGTAGGGGCAACCCCCTGTGGTTGCCCTTTTATTGTTTGCCCCTCACCCTTAATCCCTCTCCCCAGGGGGGCGAGGGAGCTAATCTATAGTTGGGCGGACACCAATTCTTGAGAATCGTTCCGCCCCTACAACATCTTGCGAGGTTCTACGTAGGGGCCGACCTTTAGGTCGGCCCGCAAAATTATCATGGGCTGTTCTCGATTCATGACGAACTTACGGCGGGCATTAAAATGCCCGCCCTACATTAACCCCTTGAGGATGTTAAACGTAGGGGCGATCCTTGTGATCGCCCTTGTTTATGTTCGGTAAAGGGCGGACACATGGGTCCGCCCCTACAACATCTTGCGAGGTTCTACGTAGGGGCCGACCTTTAGGTCGGCCCGCAAAAATGAGATGCCATCAAACCTATTCTCCCTCTCCCCTCTGGGGAAAGGGTCGGGGTGAGGGGTGGCATAACAAAAGGGCGCAGCACGCTGCGCCCCTACGGTCAGAATCGTATTGCTGCTACAGCCGTTCGGCGATCGCCTGGGCGACCTCCATGCTGTTGGCGGTTCCATTGCAATCGTAGGTCTTGGGAGCCTTTGGATCGGCGTAGAGCTTCTCCACGGCTTTCCAGATTTTCTCGGCGGCTTTGTTTTCACCAAGCCATTGGAGCATCAGCCGAGCGGCGAGAATCTGCGCCGTCGGGTTGAGCTTGAACTGTCCAGCGTACTTTGGCGCGGAGCCGTGGTTCGGCTCGAAGACACCGTAGTTCTTGCCGAGGTTGGCACTGGCACCAAAGCCGAGACCGCCGACGAGCTGACTTGCCTCGTCGGAGATAATATCGCCGAACATATTCGTCGTAACCAGCACGTCGTAGGACTGCGGGTTCTTGATAAGCCACATTGCGGTGGCATCGACGTTCTCTTCGTTGGTCTCGATTTTCGGGTACTCTTTCGCCACTTCGCGGAAGACCTCCAGGAACATGCCGTCGGTCTGGCGGATGACGTTGGCTTTGTGGACGGCGGTAACCTTCTTGCGTCCCTCACGATCAGTGAACTCGAAGGCGGAGCGGATGATGCGTTCGCAGCCCTTGCGGCTGAAGACCCGGCAGGAGATCGCCACATCGTCTTCATCGGCGAAGCGTTCGAGGTTGGGCAGGATACCGATGAGTTCCTTCGGCAGTGGGCGAGCCTCGACGGCGGAGTAGAGTCCCTCGGTGTTCTCACGGAAGACGACCATGTTGAGATCGTCGCGGTAGTTCATCGGCACGCCGGGAATGGACTTCGAGGGGCGCATGTTGGCGTAGAGGTTAAGCCGCTGGCGAATCTGAAGAATCGCGCTCTTGAAGCCCTTCACGCCGGGTTTGGAGGTAATCGCGCCGAAGAAGCAGGCATCGGTTGACTCCAGAGCCTTCCAGGTTTCCGGGGGAACGGTGTTACCCTTTTCCTCCCACATACACCAGCCGGCATCGGCATCAATCCATTCGATGTCGAGGTTCAGCGCGTCCATAACGATCATGGCCGCCTTCATCACATCGTGTCCGGCATCGTCGCCGGGGATCCGACAAATCTTGTAGCCCATCGCGCTCCTTTATCGGGTTAACGGTGGTACCAGGGTTTACCCTCTCCTCTGTGGAAGAGAGCGTGGATGAGGAGGTTCGAGGAACTGCGAGATGGTAGCATGGAGTCTGGTATCGAACAACCCCTAATTGTGGCTTGAGGGATAATAAAAAAGCGGGGCGTTACCCCCGCTTCGCTTGCGTACTTGACGAGCGATTAGCCTTCAAAGATGTACTTTATGATGTCTCAGATATCGTCATCATCGCCGAAAATGTATTTAATGTAGCCCCAGCTCATACTTTTACTACATAATCCACCACTGTCTCCGTAGTTGTCCCATAAGTCGGAGACCAGCCAGTTACTGGCAATTTTAGTTAGTTCAAACTTGCATATATCCTGAGCATAGTAGGTAACGTTGTCGGCTGGTATTGTTATCAGCAGGTTGTAAGCGACCTGATCCAGAATGAAGATGTTAACATCGACCGCAGGTTCGTCAAACTCGGGTAGGGTAAGAGTTAACTCAATACTCCCAACGGCATCAGAAGTAAACATTGCTTCTGTTGAGTTCGTGTCTTCTTCATAGCTGAAGGTCTCAGGAATATCCGGATCCTGTTGATCCCTCTCGCTAAAGTGGAACAGGTAGCTGTCCGTGTCCAGGGTCGCCTTGTAGGCAGCAAGGTCGGCGTTGTTGTAAGCCGTCTCCAGTGCCTTCAGCGCATCGGCAATGGGCGTAGGCTCTGCGTCCGTGGGAGTATCGCAGGCGATAAAGAGCGTTCCAAGTACGAAGAGCAGAATGAAGAACCAGCGCATTGTTGCCTCCGAGGAGTTGGTGAATGTAGTTTTGCTTCGTTACGTGCTTGACGAGGAGTTAGCCTTCAAAGATGTATTTAATGTAGCCCCAGCTTGTATCTTCGTCGCACAATCCACCATTGTCTCCAAAATAGTCCCACAAAGCTGAAATCAACCAGTTGCCATCTATCTTTGCCAATTCAAACTTGCATTTGCCCCTGGCATGATAGGTCAGGTTATGATCAGGTATTGTTACGTAGAGGTTGTAGCCAACCTCGTCGATAACAAAGGTATTAACGTCATCGCCGGGTTCTTCAAACTCTGGCAGGGCAAGAGTTAATTCAATACTCCCAACCCAATCCACGGTAAACATTTTTTCGGTAGAGTCAGTGTCCTGCGTGTAGTTGTAGGTTTCAGGAATACCCCAATCAGGATTCTGTTGATCCTGCTCACTGAAGTGGAACAGGTAGCTGCTTGCGTCAAGAGTTGCCTTGTAGGCAGCAATGTCGGCGTTGTTGTACGCCGTCTCCAGTGCCTTGAGTGCATCGGCAATGGGCGTAGGCTCTGCGTCCGTGGGAGTATCGCAGGCGATGAAGAGCGTTCCGAGTACAAAGAGCAGAATGATGAACCAGCGCATTGTTACCTCCGAGGAGTGGGGAGTGTAGTTTTGCTTTGTTTGCACATTTGGCAAGAGGCTAGTAGCTAAAGATGTACTTTATCAAACCCCAGCTTGGTGGTATTCCACAGAGTCCGCTGTAGTAATCGTAATAATCCCATAAATCAGAGATCAGCCAGTTGCCGTCCACCTTTATCATCTCAAATTTACAGGTAGCCTGAGTAGAAAGAAAATCGTCAATAGTTAGGTAGTAAGTAACTTCGTCAAGGATGAAACTGCTAACGTCATCTGTCGGTTCCTCAAACTCAGGTAAGGTGAAAGTTAACTCGATATTTTCTGCCCCCAAGTCGGCAAACATTCGTTCGGTGGAGTTCGTGTCTTGCGTGTAGCTGAGGGTTTCCGGTGCATCCCAATCCCGTTGATCTTGCTCACAAAAGTGGAACAGGTAGCTGTCCGCGTTCAGCGTTGCCTTGTAGGCAGCGAGGTCAGCGTTGTTGTACGCCGTCTCCAGAGCCTTCAGCGCATCGGCGATGGGGGTAGGCTCGGTGTCCGTGGGAGTATCGCAGGCGATGAAGAGCGTTCCGAGTACAAAGAGCAGAATGATGAACCAGCGCATTGTTGCCTCCGAGGAGTTGGTGAGCATGAGAGGGCAGATAGTAGCATAGAACACCAGATTGAACAAACTCGACTATTAGCGGAGGGGGTTCGATGAGACGGGGCTGTTCTCAACCCATGATAATTTAGCGGGCCGACCTGAAGGTCGACCCCTACGAATATCAAAACCTTGCAGGTGTGATCCTCTCTACCCTTTGGGGAGAGGGAGAACAGCTACAGCAGCCAGGCGAAGATGGCACTCATCACAAAGCAGCTGATGGTTCCGTTGACGAACTCCACTGCCAGTAGCGATTTGGGGTAGGTGGTCTGGATTGCCATGTCAATAAAGCGGGGGATGATCTTTACCACAAACAGCCCCAGTCCGAAGAAGAGGGTGTCGAGCCAGAAGGTTCCCGGCAGCACCGGATGGACAAGGTAGAAGACGAACGCCCAGAGCAGTCCCTGCACCAGCACGCCGAGGAAGGTAATTAGCAGGTGGGTCGATTGCTTCTTCCATATTTTGTATCCGGGCGAGCCTTCGGCTTTTTTGAAAATCTTTGCCACCAGCGGGTTCATGTAAAGCCCGCCGCCAACGACGAACCAGATCACCGCCGCCGCTCCGGCAGCCGTGAGGATTTGTACGATGTCCATGTTTTTCCTTGTATATGGGGATTGTTGCGCTGAGGTGGTGCGGACGCGTCCCCTCTCCCCTTTGGGGCGGGGAGTGTAGCGACCAGCGGGAGCGGACGATTTCAAGGTGTTCTGGGCGAAGCCCAGCCCTGTGATGCAACGCACCGCGTTGCCTATTCTTCTTTTAACTCTCTGGTCATCAGGTCGTGGACGGACTGTGCCGGGTCTTTCTCTTCGTAGAGCAGACGGAAAATCTCCGCCGCGATTGGCAATTCAAGGTCGTGCTTCCGCGCCAGGCGCATCACTGCCACCACGGTGGGGACTCCCTCGGCAACGGTTATCATCTCGGCGAGGATGTCCGGCAGCCGCTCGCCGCGACCAATCCGATAGCCCACGGTGTAGTTGCGGCTCTTCATCGAGGTGCAGGAGAGGAGGAGGTCGCCCAGCCCGGAGAGGCCGTTGAAGGTCTTCGCCTTCGCGTGGAGGGCCTTGCCGACGCGAATCATCTCTGCCAGCCCACGAGAGATTAGAGCGGCACGCATGTTGGCTCCCAGCCCCTGTCCCTCCAGCATTCCGGCGGCGATGGCGTAGATGTTCTTCAACGCTCCGCCAAGCTCGGTGCCGACGGGGTCGGTGCTGGCGTAGATGCGGAAGTTCTCGGTGGAGAGAAGCCGTTGCAGCCAGCTAGCGGCGGCCTTTGAGCGACTCGCCAGCACAGTGGCGGCGGGTAGCCCCGCTCCTATTTCGTTGGCGAAGTTCGGTCCGGAGAGGACACCGATCCGCTTGTGGAAGCGATCGGGGAGTAGCTCTTCCAGCAACTCGGTCATCGTCTGCCCGGTACTGCGCTCCAGACCCTTGGCGGCGTTGACGACGATGGCTCCCCGGCGGAGGTAGGGACGGAAGCGGGTGATGACATCGCGGGCGAACTGCGCCGGTCCCATCGAGAAAACAGCCCCGGCTCCGGTTACCGCCTCGGCGATGTTATCCGTAACGGTCAGCTCATCTGGCAGGGAGATTCCCGGAAGGAAGTCGATATTCTCGCGATGCTCCCGCAACCTGATAGCCAGCTCCGGCGTATGCGCCCAGAGGATGACCTCGGTTTTAGGGTTCGTGAAAGTCGTAGCCAGGGCGGTTCCCCAGCTTCCGGCTCCCATTACGGCGATTTTCTTTGGCAGTTTCAAGACGCGCTCCCAACTAAGTAAGCGGGTGATTATATCTGCTTATCAAGGGGTGAGTCAAACAACTCTAGGCAGAGCGAGAGTTCGGCTGGTATAATTGATAGCGGTTCTTGGACAGATATGAGGATCTGTTGAGCAAGTGTTAATTTTGCTTGTCTGAGACAAGGGGCTTTAGCCCCTTGTGATTCCGCAACGTATTTTCGATTCTCGCAAGGGGTTGAAACCCCTTGTCTTAAAGTCAAAACCTTGTGGTTGCAACAATGGGTGAAGGTTTCACAAAGGTTCTTACAATGAAAATTACCACTGTTGTTGGCGCGCGTCCTCAGTTTATCAAGGCTGCCGTGGTCTCCCGCGCCCTTGCCAAGAGGGGTATCGAGGAGATGCTGATCCACACCGGGCAGCACTACGACCTTCGCCTCTCCGATGTCTTCTTTCGGGAGCTGGAGATGGCAGAGCCGTACTACAACCTGGGAATCGGCTCCGCCAGCCACGGGAGGCAGACCGGGCAGATGCTCACGGCAATCGAGGATGTTTTGCAACGGCACAAGCCGGATATGGTGCTGATCTACGGCGATACCAACTCCACTTTGGCAGGGGCTTTGGCGGCATCGAAACTGCGGATACCGCTGGCGCATGTCGAGGCGGGAATGCGCTCCGGCGACCGCGCCATGCCTGAGGAAATCAATCGCGTGGTCTCCGACCATGTCAGCGACCTCCTCCTCTGTGCCACCCAAACCGCTGTGGCAAACCTTACCAAAGAGGGATTGACCGAGGGTGTTCACCTGACCGGCGATGTGATGTACGACCTGCTGCGCTGGGTGTTGCCGAAGATTGACTCGCGGTCCGAAGATACGCTGGGGGAGTACGGAGTCTCGGCGGCGGGTTATCTGCTGGCGACGATTCACCGCCCCCGCAACGCCGACGACCCGACCCGGTTGCTGCCGATTCTCGACACCCTCCTCGATCACGACGAGCCGGTGCTGCTGCCGCTCCATCCCCGAACAAGAGCGGTGCTGGAGGGACTAAACCTCCTCAAACGCTACGAAAAGCTAATCATCCCACCGCTGGGTTATCTGGAGATGCAGGCTCTGCTGCGCCACGCCCGGCTGTTGGTTACGGACTCCGGCGGTTTGCAGAAGGAGTCTTACCTCCACGCGACACCCTGTCTGACCCTGATGCCCCAGAGCGAGTGGGTGGAGACCGTGGAGAGTGGCTGGAATCGCCTGACCGAGCCAGAGGAGCTTGGCGAGCTTTTGGGCAGCTTCAAGCCGACCGCGAACCGCCCTGACCTCTTCGGTAACGGTAAGGCCGGAGAACAGGTGGCGGAGCTGGTGGAGTCTTATAAACGATAACAGCGCAGGGACAGACCCCTGTGCCTGCCCATTAGAAGGGATAATCACCTGATTATGGACTGTTGTTGAGCGATAACATATTGATATGCCGTCTGTTATGCCGCACGGCTATGTTCACATCAAAAGAAGCAAAAAGTGGCGGGAAGATGGCTTTACTGCCGAGCTTCAAGTGTACTAGCAATATGATTATGGCTAGTTCTGTGGCGGCGAAGCATCTGCGAACAATTAGTAGTAGCAAGAATGCTTTTGCTCAAGAGCTGTAGTGTTCTTACCTCTAACTGCTGTAGTATTACCGCGATGCTATTTAAAAAGGCAGGGACGGCGGTGGCACGCTTTCTTATAAGCTACGGAGTGAGCGGACAAGCTCAAGGTTTTCTGGGCGAAGCCCAGCTCTGTGATGCAACGCACTGCGTTGCCAGCTTCAAGCTGCCGCCACCGCCTCGCTATTAGCCGGATGAGCATCTCGCACGACTCTTACGCGACCGCCGCCAAGTATGCCCAGATTGAAGTGATTATCCCCATTAGAAAAAAGGACAACCACGGGGTTGACCTTACAAGTAAATGACACTGTAAACAACAACCAAGGACGGACGATGATTGAAGAAAAAGACGGAATGAAGATACTGGAACTGGCGATTATCGGCGGCGGACCCGCTGGCTACACCGCCGCAATCTACGCCCAGCGCGGCGGGGTTAAGTTCACCCTCTTCAACGCTGGCGTTGCTGGTGGGCAGATTGCCACCACAGACCATCTGGAGAACTACACCGGAATCCCCAGCATCAGTGGGCTGGAGTTCTCGCAGAAGCTGGTGGAACACGCCGAGAATCTGGGCTTTGAGGCGGAGCCAACGCGGATTGAGAAGCTGGAGGTCGATGATAATGGCGTTACCCTAACCGACGAGGACGACGAACTCTATCGGGTCGGCATGGTGATTCTTGCCACCGGAGCCGCCCATCGTCCCTTCCCGATTGAGGGCGCGGCGAAGTACAACGGGCGTGGACTCTCTTACTGCGCCACCTGCGATGGTAACTTCTACCGTAATCAGGACGTGGTCGTCGTCGGCGGTGGCGATACCGCTCTCGAAGAGGCCCTCTATCTGGCGAAAATCTGCCGGAAGGTTTATCTGGTGCATCGCCGCCACGAGTTCCGGGGCGTGCAGCTTCTCCAGTGGCGGGTTGCCGCCGACCCGAACATCGAGCTGCTGCTGCCCAACGTTCCCCACGCCATTGTTGGCGAGGATGGCGTGGACGGCCTGACAATTAAGAACGTGGAGACCGGAGAGCTGCGCACCCTTGAGGTTACGGGCATCTTCTCCGCCCTGGGGGTAATCCCCAATTCCGAGCTGGTTAAGGGAATCTGCGACCTCAACGACGGCGGCTACGTAATCACCGACCAGCGGATGTTCAGCTCAAACGAGCGCGTCCTTGCCGCCGGTGATGTTGTCGCCAGCCCGCTGCGTCAGGTCAGCGTTGGAGTCGGTCATGGAGCCATTGCCGCCGAGCAGGCTCGCCTCTGGATTGATGAGCATTGCAACATTGACACCCTCAAGAAGCATAAACAGTGAGTTGTCGCGGTCGCTTCCTCGCTACGCTCTCTCTGATTGCCCTGCTGCTGCTGGTGGCTGGTTGTCGTGAGGATCCCGATCCCGACCACGGCGGGTTCACGAAGGAAAGCTCACCGGAGCTGCGGATTCTGCTCTTTGAGGGCGAAGGTCCGCTGGTGGTCAGCGTTCCCGACGGGGCGGTCATTCGCGACGATAACGGCGAGGCAATCTACACGGTTCCGCCGCGCTACGACCTGGTCTTTCGTCAGGGTGAGTCTGGCGGGTTGCTGGTCAATGGCGAGTGGCTGGGTAAGCGGCGGGTAACGATCGTTCCCCAAAGCGGAAGCGACGAGCCGCCGCGTTTGGTGGTTGCTGGTTCGCCCTATCGGGGAAGCCTTCTCGTCCGCTCCACCGAGGCGGGGAGTCTCCAGTTCATCAACCGGATCGCGACCGAGGACTACCTGCGCGGGGTACTGCCAAAGGAGACCTACGTTTCCTGGCCAGCCGATGCCCTGCGGGCGCAGGCCGTGGTCAGCCGGAGTTACGCCCTGGCTCGCTACGCCGAATATCCCACAGCGATTTACCATCTTCACTCCGATATTTCCTCGCAGGTTTACGGTGGCTACTTCAGCGAAGACCCGCGTACTAATGCCGCCATCGAGGAGACCCGGGGCGAGGTGCTGGCATTTGACGGGCGGATTATCACCACCTTCTTCCACAGTACCTGCGGGGGACACACCGCCGCCATTGACGATATCTGGCTGGAGGCGGAGCGTCGTCCTTTCTTCAGCGGGGTTGAATGTCCCTGGTGCGTGGAGTCCCCTCATCACGACTGGACGCTGACCGTGGGCTACGACGAGGTCTATCGCGCTCTGGCGGCGGGGGGCTACCTGACCGCGCCCTTTACCGGATTACAGCCGAAGACCAACTCCCGTACCGGACGGGTGCGCTCCGTCGTCTTTATCACAGAGAACGGTGGCAGCGTTGAGGTCTCCGGCAACGAGCTGCGCCGTCTGCTGGGTTATTCCGAATTAAAAAGCACCCGCTTCAGCTTCACCGCCGCTGGCAACGACCTCATCTTCACCGGAGAGGGCTACGGCCACGGCGTGGGACTGTGCCAGTGGGGTAGCCGGGGAATGGCGGCAGCGGACTACGATTACAAGGAAATCCTCAACCACTACTACCCCGGCGCGGGAATCGCCCAGTGGTCGGCAATCGCCCCGTCAAGTTTGGGGGAGTAGCCGCCGCTGAGTCTTTGCTGTTAGCCCCTCACCCCGGCCCTCTCCCCAAAGGGGAGAGGGGGACATCTGTTCTTACTCCAAAGGAAACACCATGAAACTCCTGCCCCTGCTCTTGATTCCTCTGCTACTCTTTGCCGCCTGCAAGAACGAGGACAGCACGACGGTTACCATCTCTCTGGACAAAGACTCCACCATTGTTGAGCCAGCGGAGCCGCTGACCCTTTCCCTGGCATTGTCCGACTCACCAGTAACCCGTTCGCTGGATGAATCAGCAGAGCTGCGGGTTAGCTTCTTCGTACAATGGCCCTACCGCAGCATCTGGGAGGGCGAGTCTAACTCCGGCGCGCTCTACGAGTTCTTTATCGAGCGCGATGGTGAGCGAGTCTTCCACCACGTTCCCGGTGGCGGGATGATGACCGTGATGACCCCGGTGGAGATTCCCGGTGGCTCGCCGGTTATCTATTCGGAAACCATCACCCTGGAGCCGGAGATGTTTAGCCTTGCGGGCGAATACCGCCTCGGCGCGACCTTCTACGCCTCCAAACAGACCGTAACCGTACCGCTTCTGATCGAGTTCAACTAACCCCAACCGAAGAGGTTACTATGAAAACCCGTTACGCGCTGATTACCGCTCTAGTCTTGCTGATGACTCTCTCCGCCTTTGCCACCAGACCAATCCTTAATCCTACCGACCTGGCGACTCCAGTCGAGGAGAAGGCGGAACTGAAGGTTTCTGTTGATCTGGGACTGAAAGACGACACCCTTGAGATTGGTGGCGAAGAGGAGATTAAGCTGGAGCTGACCCTGCTTGCCGAGACCGACGCGAAGATCTGGGAGGGTGAATGCCCCAGCTCGCTGACGTACGATTTTTCTATCTCTTGTGGTGAAAGCGACAAAGAACTCTGGTGCTGGAGTCAGGACTCCGGCATGATGTTCGCCACTGTGGTTACGCCAGTTGTGGTTGAGGGCAGCGAGAAGTACAGCGTTGTGGTGAAACTCCCCGCCAAGATTTTTGAGAACGAGGGAAAGTACGTTGTTACCGCGACCTTCGTTGCTTCCGGGCAGACCGTTACCCAGAGCTTCGTGGTTGAGTTCGTTAAGTAAGATGGTTAGCGTTTGCGTAACAAAAAGGGGACGAACTCAGGAGTTGCTGGGTTTGTCCCCTTTCTTTATGCTTCTGTGAGCGACCAGCGGGAGTGGTAAAATGCGGGGGTGATTGCCACTCCCGCATTTAGGTTAATCGCAATACTGTGGTGCAGCACATCGCGCTGCTACAGGGCTTTAATCTGACCCCAGGTGGTTTCTTCTATATTGCTGGTGTTGGCAAGAGCTTCGGAGATCCAGTTCCGCAACATGTTTTGCCAGTCGACGGGACTCCAGTCTGCGCAACCACGGTTTCCGTTCCAGCCGGTAATATGACCAGCACCGACGACGCAGTCAATCACCTTGGAGTAAGTGGAGTCGACGGCAATAACCTCGAAACAGCCCGCAGTGCCGTCTGGCACATAGTGGTCGTGATCGTTGTGTTCTGCGGTACAGCTACCACTGAAGCTGCCATAGGGGCCGTTGGTGATGAAATGAGTATCATCGGTAATGGTGCAGCCAAATTGGAAAGGTCCGTCCCCATAGTCCGAAGAGCGGACAAGCTCGGCCATTACGGAATCGTCGGGATTGCCGAGTACGTCGTAGCCGGTAACCAGTAGCCAGCCACCGTTGCCAAGGAAGGCGTTGGCAGCATCGCGCTCGGCAGTGGTGGTTACGCGACCGACACCATTTGTACCGGAGGCATACCAGATCACGATGTCGTAGCCGTTCCACCAGGCCGCATCGCCAGTGTAGGTTCCGGTGTCGCCATTATTGACAATCAGCTCATGGGTAAAGGTTTCATCCATGGGACCAACGATGTCTGGAACAACGTTGCCGAGACCACTGTAGGTACCAGTGCCATCATCATCACAGATGAAGCCAACATTGGCATCGGCTAGGCAAAGACCAGCCATCAATAGAACTACAAGTGTGGTACGCATGTAGTTTTCCTTTGAGAATGAGAAAAGTTTGGAAAAATGTGAGATGGGAGATTCGCTACTCTCACCGCGTATTATAGCGATTTATGGTAAAAATTTCCAGCTTTTCTTATTCAGTAAGGGATAATCACTCGTTTATGAACAAGAGTTGAGTGTATCCTGCAAGTAGTTTATCACGTTTTCATCGTTTCTGTGGTTGAATCTGAACTCCATTTCTCTAATGAACAGGTGAAAGTTTCGCTTGTATCCACCGTGGTATATTTTCAGTCGTCGTTTGGCGAATCCCCAGAAGTTCTCGATACCGTTGATGTGATTTCGACCAGAGACGAGTTCCTTTGAATGATTGATTCGTTCATGATGAAAGCCGTTGATAGATAGCTTGTTATAAGCGGAGAAACTATCTGTGTAGACGATGGAATCGAGCTGCACGTTGGCTTTGATCGTTCCGATGAACTGTTCACCATTGCAACGAGTTGGTAGGAAAACTCGCACCTCACCGCCCCGTTTAAGCAGTCCGAAAACGGCGATTTTGCCCGCAGCTCCACGCCCTCGTTTGCCCTTTTGCGCACCGCCAAAGTACGATTCGTCCGCCTCAACCGAGCCATCGAGCTTGCTTAATTCGGCTTCTCTATCGGTGGTGATCTGCTCGCGAATCCGCTTGTAGTAACGATATGCGGTGTTTCGGTGGATGCCAATATCCCGGGCTGTACGCACCGACGGAACGCCAAGCCAGAAGAGTCGGGCGATCTCGTTACGCACTTCAACACTCAAAACGTTACGGCGACCTTGGGGACTGTGAGTGAATAACTTACCACATCGCTTACACTTACGACGTTTATCAGCACAGTGGTAATGATACCGATAGTTACATTGCGGACATTTGATATGACGATCCGCTGATTTGCTCTTATGATCTGCCACATTCACTCCTCTATTTGTGGCAGGATAACACACTCACTCAATACCGTGCTAACAAACAAACCAAAGATAAAGCTGTTCAACTTAGGTGATTATCCCTTCAGTAATGTAGATATAGTCGTATGGACACCGTACGCCGCATCCCTACAGTTCCAGCCTTGTTCCGTCAACCCCCAGCCGCTGGAGGATCTCTTCGGCACTGGCGTTGGCCGGCTCCGGCTGGTAGTCACGGTTGATGGTCAGCGGGTGAATCAAAGCCCGGCGCGGTTCTCCGCCCCGAATCAAGACCTCTATCGCAGCGGTTTGCTGGGAGTCGTAGTTCCACGCCTGGTCGAAGACGTAGTTGCCCAGCGAATAGCAGATCAGCCCGCCGTTGTACAGTTCGATTGGCTCCAGGACATGAGGATGATGCCCGGCGACGATGTCGGCTCCGGCATCAATAGCGGCGTGGGCGAAGCTGATCTGAAGGGAGTTAGGCTGGGGAGCGTACTCCGAGCCGAGGTGGAGACTGACCACGACGAGGTCGGCTTTGTCCCTGACGGCGGCGATGTCCCGGCGCAGCAGGTCAATTCCCCAGGCGGAATGCCCCGGTGAGTTCGCTCCCGCTGTCAGGCTGGAGGCTCCGGCGAAGGCAAGGAAGGCGATGGTCAGGTCGTCGCGGCGAATCAGGGCGGGTTCGTGAGCCTCTGCCAGATTGTGTCCGGCACCGCAGGGTTCTATTCCCGCCTCGCGGAGCAGATCCACGGAGAAAGCCACTCCGCTGCTCCCCACGTTGCTGGTGTGGTTGTTTGCCAGGGAGAGAACATCAAAGCCAGCCACCAGCAGGGCGGAGAGCTGTTCTTCCTTCAACTGGAAGCTCAGATGGCTGGGGTGGGGATTGGGGTTTTCCTTGAAGAGGGACTCCAGATTGGCGAAGGCGATGTCGGCCGTTGCCGTCAGGAAGAGGTTCCGGCGAAAGGGCCAGGCGGGGTCGTCGTGTAACTCCGCGACATCACGCACCTTCCGCGCCAGCATCACATCGCCGCAAAGTACCAGACTATAAACCCGCAGATCCTCGCTCGGCGTGAAGTCAGCGTAGCCAACCAGCCCGCTTCGGGGTAGCTCATGTTCCGCCACATAGTCCAACGCCAGCCAGAGCAGAGCGATGGCGACGGGCAGGAGAATCAGTGAAAGCCAAAATGGCAGATGTCGTTTCATCACTTAGCCACTTAACCAGAGGGAAGGAGGAGGTCAGTACCCAGTCCCAGGCAGTGCCAGCCCGGTAATGGACGAGGCGAGGTGAGGAGGGTTCCCCGCTCATCATTTAATAAGAGCGTTAGTGCCTCTTCGTAGTCTTTACCGCCGAGGAGGGCGAGGGGCTGGTCGAGAATCAGAAACCGATGAGGGCGACTCAGCACAGTACCGAGCTGGAGCCGGGCGTTCTCTCCGGCAGAATACGGTCCCGGTCGTTCGAGGAGGTGGGTCAGTCCCAGTCGCGCGGCAAGCTCCCGATTCAGCTTCGGTGGCTCTGCCAGTGGTGGAACCGGACAGGGTAAAAAGCCCGCCGTTGCGGGTTGTCCATTGTTGTTGGATAAATCGTTGGGTAGAGAGTACGGCTCACCGTTCAGCATCAGCGAAACGCCCTCGCCAACCAGCACACCGCTCATCAGCCGACAGAGTAGCGAACGACCAGAGCCGGACTCCCCGACCACGCAGAGCTTCTCACCCTCGCTAAGGGCAAGGGTCAGCTCTCCATAGCTGAGGCGGAGTTCACTCACCGAGCAGTTGCCTTACTGCCGCCTGAACCGTGGTCAGCTTAATCGCTTCCATACAGTTTGGCGAAACATCGCAGGCGCGTTTGTAACAGGGGGCGCAGTCCAGCGGCGTATTCAGCTTCTCGCCCTGCCCGTAGAGGTCAATCTCCTGCTCGCAGGTTGGACCGAAGAACGCGACGACCGGGGTCTCCACCGCCAGAGCGACATGCAGCCCCAGGGTGTCTCCGGTAAGGACGACGGCGCACCGCTGGCAGAGGGCGGCGAAGGTCAGCAGGTCGTTGCCGCTGCCCCCGGAGATGGCGTTGGGGAGCTTCGCCATCCGGCTCAGTGCCGCCTGTTCCCGACTTCCGCCGAGGAGCAGAAACGTCCGCTTTGGCATACTCTTCACCAGCTCGATGTACCGCTCCAGCGGCCAGTTTTTGTTGACGAAGACGGCACCAGCCCCGATGTTCAGCCCGATCAATCCCTCCGCTTCGCTCTGTTTAATCCGCTCCAGCCCCTGCTCGATAATCTCTCCGGCGAGTTTCCGTTCCTCCGCACCGGGAGTCAGCCGATAACCCTCGCCCCGATAGTCCAGCCCCAGTGCCTCCGCCAGTAACTGCTGATAGCTCTTCTGGTTACGGTGGAACTTCTCCTCGTCGTCCAGCCCCAGCCGCCAGTAGTAGCCCATTGCCTCGCTCTGCCCTCCAACGGGACGGAGCGCGCCGCGCTCATCGTGAACAAAGCCGTAGCGTTGGTCAGCCTCCACCCGCATTCCAACTCCGGTGGCTTCCGGCTCTTTGTCCAGGACATAAACCGCCTCGAAGCGGCGGCCAGTCAGCCCCAGCACCGTCTCGAAGCTCAGTGGCAGGGCGGCATCCACCAGCGGCTGATTGGCGACCAGCGGTAGGGCAGGCTTCCCAGTTACCCAGGTGATCTGCGCCGCCTCGCCGTGCCTCCGCCGGAGGGCTGGCAGCAGGGCGCAGGTGCGCAGGACATCGCCCAGCGCGCCGAGCTTGACCACCAGCACCTCCGCCCCACGGGGGGAGTAATGCTCGCAGTTGGGGCAGGTTCGCTTGAACCTGCATGGCACGCCGCCACGATACCAGCGGCAATCGGTTCTGACAGTCCAGTCAGGCATAGGGTTAGTTGGACTCCGTGGCTAGTAGTTGTTCGATTTTGCTCCAAATCTCACGATTCTTACTTTTAGCGTTCTCGTTGGTTGGAAACGGACCAATATGTGGATGAAGAAGAATATCGTCTTCGGTAAATTGTTCATACTGTCCGTATAAGTTACTATAAACCATTGTGCCATCGTGTCGTATAAAACGGTACGAAATATGAGAAGAACCAGGGGTAGAGAAAAGTAGTATCTCTGAATCATAATCTTCAGGACTATCAAGATTATACCTAGAATCTTCAGCAAATTGGAAAAATATCGACCTTGTGTGTCCGAGATGTGCCTCATACTCTCTATAATTTGAGATGTAAATACATTTGTATTGCTCTATAGCTAGTCTATAGTTGGTCAATGTACCCTGATCTAATTTACCATCACCGGTATAAAGCGGTTCAAAGTATTTATGCCTATTTACGCTTATTATCTCCTGCATCTCCTCTACCGTGAATCGGTTTTCACCAGTTAAATCCACGACAAACATCCAGCCGACAACAGTATCGTCAAAAGAAATCAACGAATAGACAGGACCTGCTGGTCCCATGGTTGCCGGAGTGTCTGGAAAAAGCGTCTTAAGGTAAAGCCCCGCTACTTTAGTAGCCAGGTCAATGCCAACCTCGGTTAGCATACTAACCTGTTCAGTGAGATAAGCTCGTCTTTGAACGATTATGGCTTCGTCTCTTTGACCACCAAAGCAAATACTGGCTAAAGCAACCACCAGAACAACAAGAGTGATACTGCGCATGAGCGGCTCCTGATTAGATATACAGCTTGGTTTTTAGCTACCCTCTCCCCTATGGGGAGGGGACTCATCCCACGGGGCTTGGGGGTGAGGGGCGAATATCAGAAACGCATGTCCCTATCGAATCAGTTAGAGATGTACGACGAGAGGCCGTACTTCTCCTGCACTTCCGCTGCGGTGGTTGCCGCTTCGTCTCGGTCGGCGAAAGGCCCAACCCGAACTCGGTAGAGCGGCTTTTCTTCGCCAGCGGCTGGCTCGACCACATAGGCGCGGAAGCCGTCGGTGCCGAGCTTGTCTCGCAGGGCGATGGCGTTGCCGCGCTCGCCGAAGGCTCCCACCTGAACAGAGTAGGTCGGCTCGTCGCCGGGGGGATCGTCCGTCGGGGTCTCCGCAGTTTCCGTGGTGGAGTTATCGGTGGAGCCGTTGTCGGTAGCCTCCGCCTCCTGAGTCTGCTCCATCAGGGCGAGGATCTCCGGGGGCAGCTCCAGCAGCTCCGCCTCGGGGTCGTCCTCTTCGATAAACAGCTCGTCGGGCATCACAAAGGGTTGCCCGTCGGCATCGTAGAAGACCGAGTCCACGGTGTTCACCCCGTTGGGGTTTACGTCGGGGGCGTTTTCTAAAACATCCTCGGCGTTGGGGTTCTCCTCGACGCTGCTGTTGCAGGTCTGGGTGAGCAGAAAAGTAACCCCGGCGACGATGATGATGATCGCCAGAATCAGTCCGGTGAAGGTGAAGCCGCTTTTGGGCTTGCGACCGCGCGGCGGTTTGTAATCGTAGAACTCCAGATCGCTCACAGCGTTACCTCGTTAAGAATATAGTTGGTGGTTCCCAGTCCCAGGGACTCGGCGACTTTAAGCTGAATGTTCCCGTCCACGTTGGGGTAGATTTTCCTGAACTTGTCCTCACCGGCGGGGCAGTCGTTCAGCCCCGGTGCTGCCGTAACCAGATCCCGGCTGGCTGTATCCACGGCGACGGGATCTCGTCCGACGACAATACCAATATCGGGGACAAGGGGGTGGTTGTGATAGGGGAAGCAGTCGCAGCTTGGCGAGACATCGGTGATGAAGTTGAGGTAGAGGGCGCGGCCCCTCAGGTGTTTGTGCAGAGCCGTTGCATAGACCGCCATCCGCTCCTGAAGCGACTCCACGGCGCGGTCCCAGCGGAAGACTATTGTATGTACGGGACAGACCACCAAACAGTGTCCGCAGCCAGCGCAAGCGTCTTCGTCAATCCTGGCTGTGGCTCCGGTAATCGTGATCGCCGACCAGGCGCACTCCTCCACGCAGCGACCACAGGCGGTGCAGCCCTCCTCGCGGACAATGGGCTTGCTGTCCACGTGCATATAGAACTTCCCCGCCTTGGCGGCGCAGCCCATCGAGAGGTTCTTAATCGCCCCGCCGAAGCTGGTCTGTTCGTGTCCCTTGAAGTGGCTCAGACAGACCAGGGAGTTGGCTCCGGCGACTATTGCCCCCATCTTCACCGTCTCGCCACCTTCAACTGGTGAGGGCAGCTCGGTAACGTCATCGCCGCGCAGACCATCAGCCGGCAGGAAGGGCGCGTCAAGCTGTGGGGGAGCGAAGCCATGGCGGATAGCCAGTTCGGTCAAAGAGACCCCATCCCGGCGACTGCCCACGTAGAGGGTAGTAGAATCGGTGATGAAGGGAGCCGCGCCCAGTGCCTTGATCTGCTCGACAACTACGCCAGCCAGAGGCGGACGGAGGTAGGCGAGGTTTCCCTTTTCGCCGATATGAAGCTTCACGGCCGTGAGGTCGCTCTTGCTGACGACCTCGCTCAAGCCGCTGATTTTCAACAGCTTGGCAAGCTGGGTCAGCAGGCTCTCGCTGCGATGCCGAGCGAAGTTCAGATAGTAAACGGTTGATTTTGGCATGGTTATGATTCCGCTAGTAGGGACACGGCATGCCGTGCCCTGTAAGTGGATTACCCCAGAAAGTCAAACTCATCATCAAGTTGGTTGAAGTCGGGATAGTCGGCAAAATCCTCAATCGCGTCCTCATCGGTCTTGCCGAGGAGCTTGACGGCAATCAGCTCGAAGACGATTCGCCCAAAGTCAATCGGTTCCTCGATGCCCCATTCGCTAAAGACCGCTCCGGTGAGGGGGCCGAAGTTGCGCTGACCGAACTCGACCAGCCCTCCGAGAAGCTCCTGCCCGCTGACGTGGCGAGGCTTCGACAGCCGGGAGACGACGCTGGCAACGGTGGCAAGGACGAAGTAATAGGCGGCTTTGGCGTACCGCTGGTCCAGCCGGGGGTAGAGCTTCTCAAACTCGTCAGAAAATTCGTGCATAGGATTCACCAGAGAGGGAGGATATCGTTTAGTCAAGGGAGCTGTTAGTAGTAGTTGCTGACTTCAGTAATCCAGGATGGAAAAATGACCATTCATACGCCTTTTTGCGAATATCATCGGTACATGGATAGCCTAGATCGTAGTCAAGTGTATCAAGATTATCATACTCAAATTCATTTATACAGTGCCAATAGAGAGAGCCATCACCCAAAGTGAAGACCGCTCTTATATAGGCAATCCCAGTGGGACTAGGTGGCAATACACCATAACTAAGAAATCTACCGCCACACTCCTTTTCGATTGCTTTAACATCCCAGTGATGCATAATATAATTATTATGTGTACTAACAATGATCGGCTCTCCTTTTGAAAAAACTAAAACAATGTTAGTATGCCTAAATTCTAAACCTCCCCAAAAATTACGCTCCTCGCATAATAAATTGTAGGTTTCGTCCTTACTGTCTCCCCTAATGCTATACAAATCTACCTCATCTTGTAATCCATCACGATATTCAATTTTATCGACTCTTGCACGATTAAGATTATCATGTATTTCCTTTTCTCGCTCAAAGGACACTTCCCCCTCTATGTTGATTGCCAGGGGGAAATCAAGCGCATTCTGCTTGCCATCCGGCAGATAAAGACGCATTGGTTCACCAATAGTGATGTCTTCACCTGGATAACGCTGGGCCATCAGGTTCTCTAAATACTCTAAAGCAATCTCTTCGGCGTTTTCTGGCAGCGGGTCAACGGGAAGGTAATAGAGTTCAGAAACAGCCTGAGCGGAAAAAACAACTGCAAAAAGACAAAGGATAATGGTGAGCTTCATGTCTGCTCCATATTGAGGGGGTTCGCCTAACGATGTTGCTCTGAATTAAGCGCGGCGTAGGCGTTGTGGTTGTGGATGCTCTCGAAGTTCTCGCACTCCACGTGATAGCTCCGCACCCGCTTGTCGGCATCCAGCTCCGTCGCCACGGCGCGGACGATGTCCTCCACAAAGAGCGGGTTGTCGTAGGAGTGTTCGGTGATGTATTTCTCGTCCTCCCGCTTGAGCAGGGCGTAGAGCGGCGAGCTTGCCGAGCGTTCCGCCAGCTCAATCAGCTCTTCTATCCAGATCAGCTCTGGTGAACGCACCCGCAGGCGGATGACCGAGCGTTGGTTGTGCGCCCCTCGGTCGGAGATTTCCTTGCTGCACGGGCAGAGGCTCATCACCGGAACGGCTATCTGAAGCTCCAGGTCGAGGCCGTTGTCGTCGCCCATTGCCAGAAAAGCGGCGCGGTACTCCATCAGCGAGGTTTCACCGGAGACCGGAGCAGTTTTCTCAATAAAGTAGGGGAAGCGCATCTCCAGATGCGCCCGGGCGGCGAAGAAGCGTTTCCGGGTTTCGCTGACAATCTCTTGCAGATTCTGGTTGGAGATTCTGCCGCGATGGTGGTTCAGGATGGAGATGAAGCGGCTCATGTGGGTGCCGCGAAAGTTCATCGGCAGGTCAACGTACATGTTGACCCGCGCCACGGTGGACTGCCAGCCGCCGCCGCGCTCCTCCACAGTGATGGGGTAGAGGATGTGCTTGACCCCGACCTTGTCCAGATTGAGGGCGTGGCGTGGCGCGTCCTCGGCGAGGTCGGCTAGTTCACCGGAGCGTAGTTGATGATTGTCGGGCATTTTTCCTTTTCCTGGCGTTTCTGTACCTGTTTTGCAGAGGCACGTAGTGCCGTGTCCCTACGGCTTTTGTTTTCGCAAAAGTTCCTCAACCCGGCGGAGGTCAGCCGGAGTATCCACCCCGTAGCCGCGCCAGTCGGTCTCCACGCAGTCTATTCGCATCCCGCCTTCCAGCCAGCGCAACTGCTCCAGCTTCTCCAACTCTTCCAGCTTGCCAGCGGGTAGCTCCACCGCCTGCTGCAACGCCGAATGGGTGAAGCCGTAGAGACCGACATGCCGCCAGAAGCTGGTCGCGGAGCCGTCGCGGTCGTGGGGGATCTCCGCCCGGCTGAAGTAGAGTGCCTGCCCGCTCTTTGCCAGCACCGCCTTGACGCAGTTTGGGTCGGCGAAAAGCTCCTCCGAATCCTCCTGGTGGACAGCGGTTACAATCTCCGCTTCGCCATCAGTAACACGACCATCCGCCAGCCGACTGACCAGAGCGTTGAGCAGGGCAGGGTCAATCAGCGGCTCGTCGCCCTGAAGGTTAAGCACGAAGCGGCAGTTGATGCTTTTCGCCACCCAGGCGACACGGTGGGTTCCCGATGGTAGCTCCGGGGTTATCACGGCATCGTGTCCCGACTCCCGCACGACCCGGGCGATTCGCTCATCGTCCGTTGCCACGATTACCCAATCCACGCTGGCGGCGGACTTCGCCCGCTCGATGGTATGGAGAATCATCGGGCGACCAGCGAGGCTCTTCAGCGGCTTGCCGGGAAAGCGGCTGCTGGCATAACGAGCCGGAATCACACAGACTGTTCGAGGTGGCTTCATCTTAAATATACTTTCGCCGTTTCTCCTTCCCCCTTTTTTGGGGGGGAGGTCGGGAACTTGGTACAGGTCAGTCAATCCGGGACGAACAGCCTCTCTCGCGGCAGTCGGACTGCGTCCGGCTAGTGGGCGGGTGTGGACACCCGCCCCTACGGGTGTTTTGGATACTGTTCCTGTTAGCCCTGCAAATTAATCACTCAGCCGTCTCTCCGCATAGCCCTCTTTCCAGCGGAAGAGCCAGGGCTGGTCGTCTTCATCGAGATAAGCCGTTATCCCCAGCGGGGTTAGCTCCACGGGCAGGCAGAGTCGCTCGCCCCAGTTGGTGGCAATTGACTCAACCTGACCGACCAGCATGATAAGCTCGTAGTCGAGTTGCTGGCGCAGGTCAAAGGCGGTCAGGCGATAGCTCTCGTCAGGAGCAAGTTCCAATCCAGCGAGCAGCACCGCCAACGCGCCCAGTCCGGGACCGTCGGTCAATGCTTGATAGTGCCAGGTCGTCGCTGGTAGGAACGAGCCGACGAGCATTCGCTGAGGTTCTCCCACCGGGGGACGACTCGCCAGCAGGGTTAGTCCATCCCGCTGGCAGCCGATGGTCAGTCCGCTGCCCGATTCTAAATCGTACTCCGACGACCAGCAGTAGTTGAAGTATCGCAGGGTCTCCCGCCCCAGATAGCGCGGCTCGCCGGTTGCGTTTGAGAAAACCTCCCAGACCAGCTCATTACTTAGACGGACAGGAGAGACTGTTGGTCGAAGCGGGGACTTGTCGGGAGAGGCTTCAGTCTCACCAGCAGTCAGCAGAGCCGACTCCACTATCGGCTGCTCACAACCAGCCAGCAGCAGGCAGGCTGCCGCAATGAACGGCAAGGGGGCTGACTTGACACTTCTCATTTTCCTCGCCATTGTATCACAGTGGTTGGAACAGGAATAGCCAGAGGACGGAACGGGGCGGTTTGTGGTAAAATCCCGCCGCTTGCTGTGGATATTGATTGCATACAAACCCGGGAGTTACGTTGTCGAGCAAATCCGAAAAACAGAAGATTCTGGTAACCAGCGCGTTACCCTACGCCAATGGCTTGCTCCACGTGGGTCAGCTTGCCGGAGCCTACCTTCCCGCTGACCTCTTCGTCCGCTACCATCGTCGGGTTGGTAACGATGTGGTCTTCATCTGCGGCTCCGACGAACACGGCGTTGCCATTACCCTGGCGGCGGACGCTCGCGAGACCACGCCTCAGGCGATTGTGGACAGCTTCCATCCCAAATTGAAGGCGACCTTCGACCGCGCCGCTTTTACCCTTGACCACTACGGGCGCACCTCGTCGCCGGAGCATCACAAAACCGCGCAGGCGTTCTTTAAGGTACTCCACGAGGGCGGCTGGCTGGTAACTCGCACCGAGGAGCAGTTCTACGACGAGAAGGCCGACCGCTGGCTGCCCGACCGCTACGTCGAGGGAACCTGCCCTCACTGCGGACACCCCGATGCCCGGGGCGATGAGTGCGAGAAGTGCGGCACCTGGATTGAGGCGAAGACCCTGGGCGAGCCGAGGAGCAAGCTGACCGGCAACACACCGATTCTCAAAGAGACCACCCACTGGTACTTCAAACTCTCAGAGATTGCCCCGGAGCTGGAACGCTGGATGCAGGCGCGGGATGCCGCCTTCGGCTGGAAGAATAACGTGCTGACCTACTGCCGCGCCTGGTTCAAGAAAGGACTGAAAGACCGTCCAATCTCTCGGGACCTGGAGTGGGGCGTTCCTGTGCCGCTGGGGGGTTCCGAGGGCAAGGCTATCTACGTTTGGTTCGAGAATGTGCTGGGCTATATCTCCGCCACGAAGGAGTGGGCTGCCGAGCAGGGGACACCGGAACGCTGGAAGGATTTCTGGCTCAATCAGAACAGCCGCCTGATTCACTTCATCGGCAAGGACAACATCATTTTCCACGCCATGCTCTTCCCGGCGATGCTGCTGGCGTACAACAAATGCGTGCCAGAAGAAGAACGCTTCGTCCTGCCAGAGAACGTCCCGGCGAACGAGTTCCTGAACATCGAGGGACAGAAGCTCTCCACCAGCCGCAACTGGGCAATCTGGGTGGACGACGTACTCGACGCTTTCCCGGTGGACTACCTGCGCTACTACACCACCTGGTGCCTGCCGGAGACCAGAGACACCGACTTTAGCTGGGATGAGTTCGCCGAGCGGGTAAACTCCGAACTGGCAGACATCTACGGCAATCTCGCCAACCGGACGCTGGTCTTTATTAAGAAGTACCTCGACGGCACCGTGCCGGAGATGGTTGAGCCGGATGAGGATTCCCGCGCTTTGATGAGCGAGGTTGCTCGTTTGGTGGATGCCGTGGCTGACTCCATCGAGAAGTACCGCTTCCGTGAGGCGACCAAGCTGATGATGGACATCGCCCGCGCCGGGAACAAATACTTCGCCGACCAGCAGCCCTGGAAGAGTCGCAAGGACGACCCCGCCGCCTGCAATCGCTCCCTGCACAGCCTCTGTCAATTGCTGGCTTCCCTCAGCATCGTCAGTGAGCCGTTCCTTCCCGTAACCGCCGCTCGCCTTGCCGGGCAGCTTGGTGTAGCCGAGGCGACCTTCCTCGGCTGGAACTGGAAAGATGCCGCGTCGGGGAACCTCCTGAAGTCGGGAATGCCGCTGGGCGAGGTAGAGGTACTCTTCAACAAGCTCGACCCGGCGGTCATCGAAGAGCAGCGGGCGAAGCTGGGCAGCTCACCGGGCGAAGACAAAGCCGATGAAGAGGCGGTCAACATCGTTCCCATCGAGGAAGCCCTGATCGGCTTCGATGACTTCACCGCCATCGACCTCCGGGTTGCCGAAGTAATCGAGGCGGAAGCAATTCCCAAGGCGAAGAAGCTCCTCCGCCTGATCGTCAGTCTGGGCGCGGAGCAGCGGCAGGTCGTCGCCGGAATCGCCAAACACTACAAGCCGGAAGAACTTGTCGGCAAGCGGATCGTCATCGTGGCTAACCTCAAGCCCGCCAAGCTGATGGGAGTCGAAAGCCAGGGGATGATTCTGGCAGCCAGCTCCTCCGACAAAGCCACCCTGCGCCTGCTCACCGTGGACGGCGACCTCCACCCCGGCGCGAGAGTATCCTAACCAGCTCTTCCTTTCCCCCTCTCCCCTTTGGGGAGGGGATTCGTCCCACGGGCTAGGGTGAGGGGCTGACACCAAGAGTTCAGATTTAGCAACAATCCTGACTAATGTTCTCACTGTTTGTTTCAAATCGAGGTTAAAGATGTCTCGCCTACTCCTTAGTTCTGTGCTTGTCGCCCTGATGGCTGGTCTGACCCTGCTGGCGTGTATTCCGATTGAAGACGAGCTATTGCCGAATATCGGTGATGAGATTCGAATCACCAATGACCCGGAACCGAACTACGATCCATGTTGGTACTCAACCATTGATTTAAATGATTATTGGGGCGAAAAAGTAGACCTTAGTAAGGCTCAGATTGCTTACCATGATGGACATACGGTCTATTTATATAGTTTTGAAGATAAGTCAACAGTAGAGCTATATTCTGCACCTGCGGGTTTTGAGATAACAACACTGGATACAGGAAAACATAGACTGTTTATTGCTATGCATGATGGAGCAGAAGCTAGAATTGTATCACGGGATGTCATTAATGGGTATGTCGCTACTTTATACCAGGACAATGGTGATGTAATCGATTCAATTGGAGGAAGATACTATGATTATGATGATGTTAATCAACTTTTATTCGGTAGAGCAGATGGCAATGTGTACTATCTCACAATAACTGAGGATAGGCAGATGAAATACGCTCTGTACTCTGAGGGATTTGATGTCCATCTTGAGAACTCACCTGACCCTTACTTATGTTCGTTTGTAACTGAGTTCAATGGTTCTACTTTAGTATACACTACCAGTTTTAATGGACTTGATGGTAGCCATGAAAAATACTTAGTCTTAGACAACGGGCATTATAATCGCTATCCGATGAATAAGACTTGCCTATCAAATACTGATGGAGATAACGACATCTGGGACTTCGAGGATAACGTTCAAATCACAGACAAACCGGGCGAAGAGATTGAGTTAGATTCAACTCTTGAATACATAGTTTTTAACCGTGTCGAAGACGGCAGAAGCGATATCTACGTGGTGCGAAAATAGATGACCTCTAAGCAAAACCCAGCCGTTCTCCGTGAAGCCGACTGCCCGGCGACTGACCTCGGACGGGTCGTTGTCGTCGGTTACGGCAATCAGGGACGCGCCAACGCCCGCAACCTCCACGACTCCGGCGTAAGGGTGAGTGTTGCTCTGTGTAGTGGTTCCGCCAGCCGGACTCTTGCCAAGGACGCGGGACTGACCGTCTGCTCGCTGGAAGAAATCGCCGCCGCCGACCTCGTTGTCTGGGCAATCCCAGACGAGGTCATCCCCGCCGTCGCCGAAACTCTGACCACGGTAAAAGACGGTCAGGGCTGGCTGTTCCTCCACGGACTGGTCATCGCCCATCGGTGGATTACCCCGCCTGATGGCGTTGACCTGCTGCTGCTGGCTCCTCAGGGACCGGGGACTGCCCTGCGCTCGGCTTACGAAAGTGGCTCCGGGCTGCCCGGAGTAATCGCCATTGAGCGGGACTCTACCAGCAAGGCGAAGGGGCGGTTACTGGGCTACGCCCGTGCCGTTGGCTGTGCTAAGGGCGGGCTGCTCTGGAGCAGCTTTGCCGAGGAGACGGTGATCGACCACTTCGGCGAGCAGGCTGTCCTCTGCGGTGGGGTTCCGGCTCTGGTCGAGGTCGCCTGGCAGACCCTTGTTGACGCTGGTCACGACCCTCGCCTCGCTTACATCGAGTGCCTGATGCAGCTAAAGCTCCTGGCAGGCTTGATGTACGAGCGTGGCGTGCAGGGAATGTACGGGGCGATTTCCCCCACCGCCCGCTACGGCGCGGAGACCGACGGACGCGGGGTTATTGGGCAAGAGACCGAGGAGCGGCTCCGTAAGCTGCTGTCAGGGCTGGAGAAGGGCGACTTCGCCCGCCGCTGGCGAAAGGCCTCTCAGAAGCCAGACGGCGAGACCACTCCCCCGGTCGAAGAGAGTGAGTTTGAGCGGGTGGGTCGCTGGGTACGAGAGCAGCTAAACTGGCCCTCGTAGGGGTAGGCTTCTGTAGCGGCTGGTCGAGCGCGAAGCTATGTGCAGCTTTAAGCTGCCTGATTGACTGATAATACCCATAGTATCAACGAATAGCGACCAACGGGAGCGGCTGATCGTGGCAGTTATCATGAAACAGCTATTATACTCAATCGCGCAAGTGT
>SWBW01000303.1_pt1 | contig 49721 bp, 55 predicted proteins | sample 4693041 | NCBI WGS metagenome assembly SWBW01 (sample SAMN10267271, study PRJNA491770) | bioreactor metagenome | isolation source: DHS bioreactor inoculated with marine methane seep sediment | place: Japan: Omine Ridge, Nankai Trough | collected 2006-05-06 | reverse complement strand
CCTTCTAAACGAACTAATTGAGCATCTTTTGCATTACTAGAGTCATCTTTTGAAATAGTAACTATCTCATTAAATACTATATCAAAATTACTCATATCAGTTGTGACTGCCTCTATAGCATCTGATATCTCAAATACATCATCTTCATTCACCCATCCAATAGGAATAAGTGAAATATGAAGACTCTCCTCTTTGTGCCATTTAATAGGCATGTTGTGCCATTTACTAACAGCTTTAACAAGCATGGTTTTTACATGTGGATCCAAATCAATTCCGATAAATACTTTTCTTTGCATAAATTTTAGTAAAACTAATCAATTAACTACTATACTACGCTATTTTTAAGTAAAAAACAACGCTTGACAATAGTAATATTTCATGCTATTATTATATGTTAAAGTTTAATAAACATATCTAAGAAATAGTAGTGTATTATAATGAAAAAAACTTTACGACAACGGAGGTATGCTCATGCTGTGATATAGAGTAAGTTTAGTCTTCGCTTCAAGTGAGACTCGGTGATCCGATGACACTGACATAAATATTCGGACATGTTCAGAAGACTTTCTATTTAGAAAGAATGCTCAATGAAACATTGACATGTGGGTGAAATCTTCCAGTACCACGCCAGGATCATTAATTTGATACTGGCGTTTTTATTATGTTACAATACATGCATGCAAAAAAATGATACTAAATATTTAATTTCAGTTGCTCCGCTCACTCGTATATCACTGGCTAAAGATCAGTCGTTTTTTTATATTTATGAAAGTGAGTTGTCTGTGGGAACTTTAGTTGAAGTGCCTATTGGTAGGCGTAGAGTTGAAGGTGTTGTTACAAAGTGTTCTATGGACTTTCCTAGAGAAAGTAACTTTCAATTAAGGAGAATTTCAAAAGTTATTGAAAAGGATTTTCTCACAGAAGAACAACTAGGGCTTGCTGAATTTATTTCTTCTTATTATCTATCCCCTATCGGTGTAGTTTTGAAACATTTTTTACCTAAGCGAGTGCAGATGCGTGGTTCAATTGTGCACAAAAAAATAAAACAAAAGAAAATCGTAACATCTCCTGAACAAGAAGAAATCATAACACAGATTTTAGAGTGTTCTACAAAGAAGTCCACACAATATTTTTTACATATTACTAATCCAACTGATAAATTTTCAATTCTTTTTTCACTTATACAAAAAATAATTCAAAATACAGATGGTCAGATATTATATTTACTGCCTGAACTTATGCAGACACCTTACTTCACTGCTTTCATTTATCATTTTTTTAAATCTGAAGAAATTGCTGTTATGCATAGTAAACTTGGTAAAGGTGAATTTTATAAAAAATGGCGTGATATTAAATCAGGCAAAATCAAACTCATAATAGGAACTCGAATCGCACTTTTTGCACCGTTCAAAGATTTAAAACTAGTTGTTGTAGATGAAGCACATGATATGAGTCACAAACAATGGGAACACAATCCTCTCTTTGATGCTAGGACCACTTCGAAAGCTCTAGCAAAAGAATTTACTTGTCCTCATATACTTACATCAGCCACACCACGTACAGTGGATTACTATCACAAAGACAATCCAAAAACTGACACGGAATTTATATCTTTTGTTAAATCTAATAAGCCTACTATCGAAGTAATTGATATGAAAAAAGAAAGATGGGATAAAAATAAATCCCCACTTTCCAGAGAGTTGATGTCACGATTGCGATTTGCATTGAAAGATAAAAAGCAATCCCTCCTTTTTGTGAATAGACAGGGAGTAAGTGCTTTTTCTGTTTGTTCAAAATGTAGAACTGTTTCAAAATGTCCAACTTGTACTCGTGCCTTAGTAAATACTGATGCACGAGAGTATAAATGTTTACATTGTAACTATACTCAAAAAACTAGTGCAAAATGTTCATCCTGCAAAGCACCTATTGAACATATAGGCATAGGAACCCAGCGTATTCAAAGAGAATTAAAAAAACTTTTTCCTAAAGCAAATGTTGTAATAGCAGATAGCTCAACAATGAAAAAATCTGGAGCACACAACAAATTATACAAAGATTTCAGTGACGGAAAAATTGATATAGTTATAGGCTCACAAATGATCACAAAAGGATGGAGTAGTAGCAATATAGCAGTAAGTGCCATTATTGATATGGATCATCTTTTGAGTATGCCTAGTTATGACGTGAATGAAAAAGCTTTTTCATTTATTGTTCAAATGGCTATGAGAGTTGGTAAGGGTAAATTGATAGTTCAAACATTTCAACCTGAAGATCCAACTGTACAATATGCTAGTAAATACAATTTTGAAGAATTTTATGATGATGAACTAGGATTGCGCAAAATATTAAAATACCCTCCATACATAAAACTCGTAAAATTAATGTATCAAGATATTACAAAAAAAGAAGTTGAAAAAATAGTTGATGACAAACATGTAGAATTAACTGAGTTGTGTAAAGATGACAAAAATATAATCTTATCAGAACCATATCAGCCTCTTGTAAATAAAGTTAGGAATAAGTATCGCAAACAAATCATTATAAAAATAAAAGGAGATGTATTATCTGTAACTTTAACTAATTTTTTAGTAACTCAAAATACAAAATGGACAATAGATATTGATCCAGTAAATACTGTATAAAAATAAGAACAGGCTCGAGGCCTGTTCTTATGATGATAATAATGCTATTTATAAAATCACATTTTTTAACGTCCGAAAATGCGAAGCAAGGCTAGGAACATATTTATAAAATCAAGATAAAGTGCAAGTGCCCCCATTAGAGCTGCTTTGCTATTTGCCTCTTTATTATCTCCAGCTTGTGCATGATATTTCTTGAGTTTTTGTGTATCATAAGCTGTTAGCAGAGTAAATATAATTACGGTAATAATGGATATTACGAAATCAAATATTGAACTTTGCATGAACATATTAATAATTGAGGCTAATATTACACCAATAAGTCCCATTAATAATATTCCACCCATTTTTGACAAATCTACTTTTGTAAACATCCCAATTATACTCATTACAATGAACATTACCGCTGCTGTAAAAAATGCTATTGCAATAGTGCCTATATCATAAGCTACAAATATTACAGATAATGTGACACCATTCAATGCTGCAAAGAAAAAATAAAATCCATTAGCCATACCTGCTGACATTTTATCAAGTCTAGCAACAAGCCATACTACAAGAAACAGTTCAAAAATAATTAGTCCAAACATAATCCATCCATTTGTATATAGCTTTAACTGTACTCCTGGCATTGAATTAATCCACAAAGCAGCTACTCCAGAAACAACTAACCCTAAAAATGTCCATCCATATACTTTTGCAAAAAATTGCGATAATGATTGTTGCATAAATTCACTTTACTAATAATACTTTTACGTTACCTTACAATTATGTTTTTTGCAATCACTTTCGTTGTGGCAAACTCTGACATGCTACTCCATCATTATTGCCATCAAGTCCATGTACATCATTTCCATTTTCTAAACATTTTTCATAAACTGATTGTGCTTCTTCTTGTGTAGTAAAATCAGCACAATTATAATTATGGGTATCTCCAGAGTTACACATAGCGCCTATTATGAGATTTCCACTTTCATCTCGCTGTATCTTTGCTTCACTGAATGAGCCTGTTTCAATCATCTTGCCCAAATCATAATCATTTTCTGTTGCTTCCATGCCCAATGCTGCTAAAAGAGCGACAATTGCAATCAGTGCTCCGATACGGGCTTTTTCCCACATAACAAACATGATGCCAGCAATAATAAGAAGTATTATAATAACTGTTAATCTAACCTTTTTACTTCGTCTAGTCTTACTTATATTTCTCATAAATATATCTTTAAAATTACAATTTATAGTATATCATATTTTTTTGACCTTTTATCATAAATCAAGCATAATATACTTATGTTAAGACATAAGAAAAAAAGTGATAATTTGAATATTACCCATATTGGAGACGCTATCCTCAACCAACAGGCTGAGGCTATTTCTAATGTTGTTTGTGAAGAAACACAAACATTAATTGATAAAATGTTTGAAACAATGTACGCAGAAAAAGGTGTTGGACTTGCTGCTCCACAAGTAAATGAATCAAAACAAATAGTAACAATTGATGCGGAGGGTGATAAATTTGTTTTTATAAATCCAAAAATAACAAATCAATCTGACGATATGGTTATATTTCCAGAAGGTTGCCTGAGTGTGCCTGGTAAAGAATTACAAATTATACGACATAAAAAAGTAACAGTGCAGTATACTGATAGAGATGGAAATCCATGTATATTAAAAGCTCGTGATTTTTTATCAATTGTTTGTCAGCATGAAATTGATCACATCAATGGTTTACTTATGACAGATAGATTTGAGCAACAAAAAGAATTAAGGGAATCATTAAATATTACGTAATAATATGAATAAAATAGAAGGAATAAAAATAGTATCAAAAACAAAACATATTGATGTAGACGACCAAACAAAGGAGTCTCATATAGATGTTGCACAAAAAAAAGATAACCCAGAATCTAAAAAAAATACTGCTACAGTAACATCTGCAAAATCAGAGGAAGCACAAACACAAATTAATGCTAACGAAGATACGGTTAATCCCAATGATGTAGAATCAACTAAGGTACTATTTATGGGAACAGGTAAATTCGCTGGACATATCTTAGATGAAATCCTTAAACATGGTGAAGCCAACATTGTTGAAGTAATGACACAACCTGATAAAAAAATCGGACGTAAAAAATCAAGCATACATAGAACTCTTGCAGACAATCCAGTTCGAGATATTGCCGTAAAGCATGAGATAAACCTATTTCAACCAAATAAACTAGATACTACTGCCATTACTAGAATTAAGAAATTAAACCCTGATGCAATAATGGTTGCATCTTATGGCAAAATTTTGCCAAAAGAAATTTTAGATATTCCAAAAATAGGAGTTTTTAATGCGCACACTTCCCTTCTTCCAAAATTACGAGGAGCATCTCCGGTTCAGAATGCTTTACTGCTTGGATTAAAAGAAACTGGAGTTACTATAATGAAAATGGATGAAGGAATGGATACTGGAGATATAATTATACAAGAAAAAACTGATATAAAAGAACATGAAAAAGCAGATGAATTATTAGCAAGGCTATCAAAAATTGCAGCTGATTTGATTGTGAAAACAGCTCCAAAATTGATAGATGGTTCTATAACCGCAACACCACAAGACAATTCAAAGGCAACCATGTGTCAATTGATAGATAGAGAAGATGGACATATTCAATGGACTTTAACAACGGAAGAAATTTATAATAGATATAGAGCGATGTATCCTTGGCCTGGAATCTTTAGTTATTGGGAAGAAACTGAAAATCAATTGATGCGAATAAAGTTACGTGCAATTTATCCAGTTTCTACTGAACTGACTCCAGAACAACAACAAATGACCGCTGGAACAGTGTTTATAGGTCATGATCAACTGTGCATAAAAACATTTGATGGAGCTATTATAGTAGAAGCTGTACAGCCTGAATGTAAGACAGTTATGCCAGTATATGACTTCTTAAATGGACATAAAACCTTTGAAGGAGCTATTTTAAAATAAATAACTATTACATAAATGAAACAAAAAGATAAAAATATATTGATAGCAATCATATTTGTAATAATATTTATATTGATATGGACTGTAACTAAATATACTTCAATAAAGAAAGAATCGGATGTTATCAAGCAAGAAATAGAACAATTAGAAAAAGACTCCCAAAAGACTTCAGAAACATTTCAAGAATTAGAGGATATAAAAGAAGCTACAATAAAAACAATCACTCCACTTAACTTACAACAAAAAATATTTTCTTCAGATGATTTGTTAGTAATAGATACTAGGTCAAAAGATGACTTTACTAAAGGACATATAAAAGGAAGCATCCATATTACTGCTATAGATAATCAAGATATTGCAAAAACAATTGTGCTAATTAGTAACTCTGGCGATGAAAGTTCAATGATTGATTTATATCGAGATTTACCCAGTTCAAGTATTATTTATAATTTATCTGGAGGTATATTAGCATGGGAAAAAGAACATTTTAATCTAATTAAATCTACTATTGAAAAAAGTTTTGAAAATCAAAGTAAAATATCTTTAGTAGAACCCCGAGATTTAAATGCCTTACTTGAAAATGAAGAAGAATTAAAAAATATATTTATTATTGATACGCGTAGATCAGGTAATTATGAAAAAGAACATGTACCAAATTCGATAAATATACCTTTTGATGATTTAGAAATGTTAAGTAACGATATACCTAGTACAAAGAAAGTTTATATTTATGGAGCTGATGAGGATACTAGTTTTGAATCAAGTGTCTTATTATATGATTTAGGAATTTCAGGAGCAAAAACCATTAATGGTGGTTTTAAAGCATGGAAAGAATATGGATATTCTACAGAAAAATAAAATTTGAATTAAAAGACATCTTACAATTTTGTAAGATGTCTTTTTTGATTTTAGTATATGTTATTAATTACAGTGCAAGCATTAACATTGCTTCTTGATATTTTGCACTAGTTTGTTCAATTATATGCGTAGGAATAGTCGGTGGTTTTGATTTCTTATCCCAATCAGTTTCTGTGAGATAATCACGTAAGAACTGCTTATCTAAACTGGGAGGTGTTTTGTCCAACTCAACTTTATCTTTTGGCCAGAATCTTGATGAATCAGGAGTTAAGACTTCATCGCCAAGACACAAATTACCCTCAGGATCAATACCAAGCTCAAATTTTGTATCAGCGATAACAATCCCACGCTCATTCGCATAATCAACTGCCCTTGTGTACAGTTGCAAACTCACTTGCGCTACCTTATCAGCCAAGCCCTCATCCAGTAATTCACGCATCTTCTCGAGGGAGATGTTTTCATCGTGTAATCCCTGTTCAGCCTTTGTACTAGGAGTAAATAATGCTGGATTTATAACAGCATTTTCACGCATATTTGTTTCAAAAGAGAAACCACATACTTCTTTTGATGAAGCATATTCTGATTCTGTGCGTTTTACTGGGGCCTCTTTATATGCTTTCCAATAAGACCCTGTCATTCTACCTCGCACAATGCATTCGATGGGAAGCATTTCAAGTTTTTTAACAAGCATGCTCCTGCCTTCAAGATATTTAGCAAAAGGCTTACATGCTTCTGGATATTCAGCAACATCAGCTGTAATTAAATGATTTGGGATGTCATTCAGAACATTAAACCACAACAGTGACATCTGTGTCAAAACTGCTCCTTTCCCAGGCACACCTTCATTCATAACAACATCATATGCAGATATCCTGTCAGAGGCTACAAGTAATAACTTGTCAGGGTGTCCAGGAATTCCATAGCTATCTCGAACTTTTCCTTTACTGAGACATGGTAATCCGATTACTTCGCTGGTATCAACTAAACAATTGTCCATTAGTCATTTCTCCTTTATCAAAGATTTATAATTAATAAAACATATGTAAAAAAACAAAAAGTTGATTATTATTAATCAACCTTCTTATAATAAGCTTTTTCAAGTTAAATGTCAAAATGCAAAAAATCTCTACACCCACTTTTTAATCTCAAGTCCAGCTTTTGCAGCCTCTCTCTGTGCATCTTGTTTACTTCTGCCACTTCCCTGTGCAATCTTTTCACTATTTAAATATACTCCAACAATGAAAGTTCTATCATGATCTGGTCCAGATTCTGATATAAGTTTATAATGTGGAGTAATTCCTACATGTTCTTGTGATTTTTCTTGAAAATAACTTTTTGCGTCAAGGTATAACTTTTTTTCAAGAATCTCATCTATATGTGATATTATTTTTTCTGTGATAAATTTGTCAGCTGCATCATAGCCACTATCCAAATAAACTGCTCCTATGATAGATTCTATTGAATTAGCCAGTAAATAACTTCTAGCCTTTCCAGTATCTTTTGCTTCACCTTTACTCATCATCAAAAACTGCTCAACACCTATTTCACGAGCTACTCTAGCAAGCATCTCACCATTTACAAGCGCTGCTCTCCATGCAGTCATTTCTCCCTCAGGATTATTAAAATTCTCAAATAAATATCTAGTAACAGATAGTTCTAATACAGCATCTCCCAGGAATTCTAATCGCTCATTATGAGGAAAACCATGATTTTTATTTTCATTCAAATAAGAACGATGTGTCATCGCCTCTATAAAATAGTCTTTATTTTTTATTGTTACTCCACAGACTTTTGAAAAGTTTTCTATATCCATCTCAAATTTAAGAAAGGATAGCCAATGTGTTTAAATCATAAACTGATACAAAAACACATTGAATATACTTTGATTATGTGATTATTTTTCTTTAACTGTTTCTTTTTTTACATCATCACTACGACGTTCACGCGCTTTATCAGCATCATCATCTTTCATAGGTTCTCCCATTTCCTTATAAATAGTTCCCAGTACGCCATTAATAAATCTGGCACTACTATCACCACCATAAGTTTTTGCTAATTCAATTGCTTCATTTATAGCTACTTTTGGAGGAGTTTCTTCATAATTACCAAACAACAACTCATATGTACCAAGTCTCAAAATATTTCTATCCACAATAGCTATCTGATCAAGTGGCCATTCTGGAGCACATTTAGATATCAATGGATCAACATCTTCTAACTTTGATACAGTTCCAGAAACAAGACTATTTACAAAAGAAAAATTATCTGCTCCAGGTGCGAACTCTTCACAGTTATGCACAATTATTGCATTTAATTTATCTTCTTCTTGACCACGAAAATCCCATTCAAATAAACTTTGCATTGCAATTGAGCGTTGTAGATGTCGATTAGCCATAATTTTTAATAGAATTTTATTTTAAAAAATCAAAAATACGCAAAAAATGATTACGCATTCACTGTTTTAACAACTTTTTTATATTGTACTCCACGGTACATTCCACATTCATCACATACACGATGTGCTAATTTTGGCTCTCCACAAGAAGAACATTTTTGTGTAGTAGCTACTTTAATTTTCCCAATATTATGTGAACGACGACGATCACGCCTTGAGGAATTCTGTCTTTGCTTTGGTACTGCCATAGTTTTATAATTAATTTGAAAATAAAATAAATACTGTAATTTAACACAACAATAACCTGTATTACTCCAGTAGATTTAATAGTATCACGGTTTTTCTATTTTTGCAATAGTAAGAAATATCATAGATCTTTCTGAAAGATCTATGATATTATGTGTTTAGTCGTATTTAATCAACTATTTTGATACTTAACTCCTCTAACTGTTTGTCAGATACCTCTGAAGGTGAATCGAGCATTGCGTCTCGTCCCTGTCCATCTTTTGGAAATGCGTAGATATCACGAATAGAGTTACAATCTTTCAAAACCATGAATGCCCTATCAATTCCAGGTGCACTTCCTCCATGTGGTGGAGCTCCATACTTAAATGCTTGTACCATATGTCCAAATTCTCTATCTACATCATCTCTTGTATATCCAGCTATTTCAAAGGCCTTGTACATAAGTTCCGGAGAATGATTTCTTATTGCTCCACTAGAAATTTCAAATCCATTCAAAACTAAATCAAACTGATACGCAACTATATCCAAAGGATCTTCATTTTCAAGTGCTTCCATTCCACCTTGTGGCATAGAAAATGGATTATGGGAAAAGTCAATTTTACCTTCTTCAATTTCAGAATAATCATACATTGGGAAATCCACAATCCAAGCATATGAAGCTTTTGTATTATCTTTTAGATTTAACATAGTTGCACACTCATTTCTTACTACTCCCAAGCTTTCACATACAGTTCGCCACTTGTCAGCTCCAAAGAATATTATATCACCAGCACTAGCATCAACAGTTTTTATAATTTGTGCACATACTTCATCGCCCAAAAATTTAACAATCGGAGATTTCAATGAGCCATCTTCTTTCATTACAATATAAGCAAGTCCTTTAGCTCCTTTTGTTTTAGCTAATTCTGTTAGGTCATCAATATTTTTCCTAGAAAATTCTGCACCTCCATCAATTTTAAGCGCATGCACAACGCCTCCATCTTTAACAGCTCCAGCAAATACACCAAAATCAGAACTCTCAACGATCTCTGAAACATCCTTAATCTCCAAGTCAAATCTCAAATCTGGCTTATCAGAACCATATTTATTCATAGATTCTTTCCAAGGAATCTTTGGAAAATCTTTAGTAATAATCTCTTTATTACTATGAGCAGCAGTTAACTCAATCCACAACTCTTCTAAGATTTCAAAAATATCTTCTTGTTCAACAAAACTCATCTCCATATCAAGTTGATAAAATTCTCCAAAATGTCTATCCATACGAGGATCTTCATCACGGAAACAAGGAGCTATTTGAAAATACTTATCTACACCACCTATCATCAAAAGCTGTTTAAATTGTTGTGGTGCTTGTGGTAATGCATAAAATTTGCCTGGATACAATCTTGATGGAATCAACCAATCACGAGCGCCTTCTGGACTTGAATTAGCAAGAATTGGAGTTTGTACTTCTTGAAAATCTCTTTTTTGGAAGAAACTTCTCATGTCTTGTATAAACAAATCCTTATCAGCAAGCAGTTTTTGAATTTTTTTTCTTCGTAAATCCAAGTAACGATACTTCAATCTAATTCCTTCTCCTGCTTCAGCAGTTTTTTCATCATCAGCAATTTCAAATGGCGGAGTCTCTGATTCGTTCAAAATCACAAGCTCACTAGCAATTATTTCAATTTCACCAGTATCTAATTTCTTGTTCACCATATCACTTGGACGAGCAATAACTTCACCAATGACTTGTATAACCCACTCACTACGCAACTTATCTGCCAAAGTATGTACATCAATATTTTGTTCAGGATTAAATGTAATTTGAGTAAGTCCATATTTATCGCGTAAATCAATAAATATCACGCCACCATGATCACGCCGCCGGTTTACCCAACCAGTTAACGTCACTTTTTTACCAACATCTTCTTTGGACAATTGCCCACACGTATGAGTTCTAAGCATAATTTTATATTTAACTATAAATTAAAAAAATCGTTCATCAAAAACAAAAATTAATTTGTTTCTAACGGACGATTTCTTAAACAAAACCGCGGTACCACCGCAATTAATAACTTAACCCAAGTTATTCACTTTATTAATGAGTGATAACGGACACTAATGACCGAGAGGTTCTAATTTCTGTAAATAATCACAGATTTCTTCCTCAATCTCCACCGTGTTGCGGCTTCATAGACACTTGTAAATACAATTATACATACTAAAAAATAAAATGCAAATAAAAAAGGATGAAATTATTGTATAATAATTTCATCCTTATCTTTTATATACCTTTTAAAACCGCATCGTATTCTCTGCGAAAGGATATAAATGCATTGTTCATCCTGTGAAACTCGATTGTGCGCCCCGCTGTATAATGTGGCACTTTTATATCAATCAAAGCTACACTGCCATCTTCTAACGTAACTTGTCTTGTATCATCCACAAAATCTGCAGTGCCATCACAATCTTCATCATAATAATGGTAAAGCTTATGAGTAAATGTATAGTTGAATAACAAAATATCACACATTTCTCCATCAGCATCTCGCGTATAGTAAGCATGTTCTGACCAGCTTAACCAACGTTCAGATGTGTATTTGCCACTCTCCATGATTCTGGGTGGTTCATCACTATGCGTCAAATAAAAAACAATACCCAAACTGATACAAATAGAACCTAGCATGATAGAAAGCCGCTTGAAAGTATAACTCATTATAACTCCTCCTACTTTTGTACTTAATTTATTTTGTGTTAAATTTGCCATTTTCAAGTCTTTTAACTAATTCAAAATAACAAGAAATTGTCTCACAACAAGTATATTTATGCATACTTTCTTGTTTTCCAATTTTTTCAGGGAAAACAAAAGATGTAGTTTCATCGTTACAGATCTTGCAACGGAGTTCATCAGCTAATCTATCTACATCAACAGTTTCAATTGGACACTTACCATAACTCTTGCTAATCAATGGTAGTAATGAGTCATCGTCATCTTTTTCATGTCCACAATTATCACATTTGAGAATAAGTTGTTTGTAGAAAACCTTTGTTTTATAAGCTGTTAGCAGGAAAGACTCACATCCTATTACAGGACATTTAGTACGAGTTTCAGTACCTTCTTTTGGTGGTAACATTTTTTTTGTTTCTCCTTGAATTAATTATTCACTTGATACTGCTCTATTTTTCCAGCATCCTGACAGTCTTTCAACTCTTTGAATGATGGCATATTATCATAATCTTTTTTCACATGTCTATATAAAAGATTAGACAAAAGAAATATAGCATTCACTAAAAAAAATGAAAATATTGCGATAGCTCTCAATTTGCTTGGAGTCCCTTCGTACATACCTATTACTAATGCTATCCCAGCCATACCCATGCCAATAGTAGTACCCATCCCGATTTGTATCCAAATTAAAAATGGATGTATATACTTCCAATTAACAGCAATTCTCCACACTATTATTATTGGAACTACTAAATAAAAAATAAAGCCCCTTAAAATCGTGTTCAATGCATGAGCTGCGGGATCTACCAGTTTTATATTAAATACTTGCACGCCCAATATGAAATCAAAAAATAATTCCAAAATAAGCAATGCTCCAATTACATAAATAATATTGGATATCTGCTTTTTCTTCATTTAATTATTCCTCCAAAAAATTTTGTTTCTACTGTCATGATTTTATCCCCTTTACAATATATTTTACTTTTAAACAACCAATTTAAAACTTGAAAGTAGTATAACATTCATTTTTAAAGACAGTCAATTAAAAAAGTAGTGGACGGGCATGCCCGTCCACTACAATTATTTCATTTCAGAATATTATTATTCTTGCACAGATTCTTCAGGATTCACAATTGCTTCAATTTGTTCTTTTAAGTTTTCATAAGTTATTACTCCTACATGTGGTTGTCCATTTATGAATAATGTTGGAGTTCCTGTTATTCCAAATCTTGATGCTTCTGTTATATTATCCTTTACTTTTTCTTCAATTTCTTTGCTGTTCAGACATTCTTCAAATTTTTCTGCATCTAACTTTAAGCTTGTTGCATATTTGATCAATGTAATATTTACATCATCTGACTCCTTCAGGATTTTTTGATTTTTAAATATAATAGCACCATATTTATCAAAAGCATCTTGTTCATCTGCACATACAGCTGCATTAGCCAATTTCATCGCATTTTTTTGTTCCGCATCTGGAACAGTTTTTACAATAATTTTAACATCATCCTTAAATTCTTCTTGAATTTTACTAATTATAGGATCTACGGTTTTACACATAGCACAAGTAAAATCTGTAAATACCACAACATCAACTTTCGCATCATCATTTCCGATAACTATTCCATTGTCAGCTGATGGAGTTTCTAGATATTCTCCAATTGGCACACCTACATTTGCTGCCTCAAAGTAATATTTATCATTTGGCGCATCTTTAAATAAAATTGCAGCACCTTGATAAAAATCAGAATCAATAATGTCATCAGTAAAAAGAAATGCTGGAATATGTTTAATATCATTTTCCCTCGCATATTGACTACCCTCCTCAGTTCGCACATCTATTCTATGAGCTTCTAGTGTTGGAATAAGTGAACGAAGTCTTACCAATACCTCATCAGTAACACAATCTTCACAATCCGTAGCATCAAATACATCAACAACAACTTTTGGATCATCATATCGTACCCAAGTATTACCATCATATTCAACAACTTGTGCATCTTTCAAAGCACGAGCTGAAAATCCTTTACCGCTAAATAATTGTGCGATATCCACAAAAAATGAACCAGCTGCAATTCCAGCCAATAGAATAACTATTGCAAGAAGTGTTTTATTATTCTTTTGCAACTTGTCACATCTTGATTGTTTTTCGTCATCCTTTTTTAAAATCTTTTTTTTCTTTTCAATAGTAGTAGTTTTTTTCTTATTATCTTTTTTACTAACTTTTTTCTTAACATCGGCATCTTTTTTTGATTCTTTGTTCACCTTCTTCTCCGATTTCTTATTACTTTTTTTTGACATAAGCTTTTTACAAAATTAAATCAATCTATCTTCATTATTTAATATCTATCTCAATAACTTCTTCTATTGGCATTTCTTTTGGAATTCCATTTTTTAACAATTTCTGCTCAAGTTCATCGATATCATACAGTTCTCCCTGCATAATAATAGTATTTGGATCATCAAATCCTATACGTATATTATTCCCAATTGCTTTTTTTGCAATTGCACCAGCTAAAAAAGCTGCAACAAAAAGAAAAATGAGGTTTCCCCGAGAAAATCGTTTGTTTTTACTCATGTTTATTACGTTTATATATAAAAATAATCACTTTCTACCAAATGATTATTTAGTTAAATTTAGCATATCTCGCATAAATGAGCAATCTTGACAAATGACTTATTATGTGATATACTTTTGTGTTGTTCTTGAAAAATTAATTTAGGTAAATCACCTTAAATATTACTCCTTGGAGGAACTATTATGTCCATGACATTAAAAGAGGTTCTACAAAGCCCTACAACAGAAATTCAACGATTGAATGACAGTAATAGAGGTGGTACGTATCTCCAAATCAAATGCCATAAAGTACATATTCCCAGATCTTGCAAAAAAGAATGGGGTTGTGTATGGTTTACTATCCAGGAAGCACTTGAGTATAATCATGTGCCTTATGATTCATTCACCGATCAAGTATGCGGTGAACATGGAGCACTGGAAGTTTCTTCGGATTATCAGATTATCAGAATGATCTTTCGTGAGCGTCCTTTTTGGTTTTTGCATGATATTCTCTGTTGTGTCATCGATGACATAACGGCATATAATCATAATCTATATTTTATGCGAACAGTTCCAAGAGTATCGTTTTGCGGATATACTTTTGATGAATATGACTTGGCCCACAAGGCTGAACCGTCTGAAAAGGTGCGCAGGATTTTTGCGCAAGTTCTTGCAGAAGATTATTTGTCTGGAGCTGTCCTTCGAAACAACAGATGTCTTATTGAGAAATGCTTACACAGTGGAAACCCTGCCGTAGCAAGTGTTGTAAAAAAATTCGATTTAACAGAATTTTATTACCAAAAAATTGGTGATACTGTCGACTTTGACAGATTACCTTGGGATACAATGCAACTCAAAGCAACATACTTTGCGTCAATTGCTTTTGATGCATTGCCTAAGAAACAACAAAACGTACAGTCATTTAAAATATTGACTGAACGTTTTCAGGTTAATTAACCTGAAAAACCCACTGACTCACTTTCTACAATAGAGAGTGAGTCATTTTTTTATTAAAATAAACCACCTTCTCCCAATTCCCCATCAAGCGCTTGGTTTACCATTGCATCAGCAATTTTATTTTGCTCTCTAGGCACATGTAAAAATGTAACTTCATTGAAATCTAGCATTGTATTCCATACTTCTATGAAATAACCTTGCATGTTTTCTTTTGATATCTTATATTCATGATTTAATTGCTTCACAATTAGTTCGCTATCTAGTCTGCACTCAAGAGATACTTGCTTTGCTTTTTGTTTACCTAATAATGCTTTAGTTTTTTTCAAAGCAAAAATGAGAGCTTGATATTCGGCATCATTATTGGTAGCATCTCCAATTGTCTCCCCATATTTTTTATTTAGTGATTCAATCCAAATACCAATACCTGCCGGACCAGGATTTCCACGTGAACCACCATCTGTATAAATTATTATTTTTTCCATATCTATATATAAATTATGTTATTAACTCTATTTTATACTTTTTTATTATTAAAGACAATAAAACCTCATCATCAATAAGACAATGAGGTTTCTTAAAGCAGTACTAATTTGTGATGTTATTATTCTGATCATCATTTTGTGAAGGTTGTGCCATTGATTGTTGAGTTGATTGAGGTGCATTTTGTTGTATAGAGGTATCTTGTGTGCTTGTATTTGCCACAGAAGTTGTTGCCTCAAGTTTTCTTTTTTTTGATTTTTTCACAATATATACAATGATTGCAATTATGCTAATTACAAACAAAAGTCCTATACCTACTATACCTATAACAATAATTTTTACTGTTTTTTTAGCAGTTTCGACTCCATTTGTAACTTTCTCTCCTAAATCAACAGTATTATCAACAAACTCATTAGATTCCTTATTAATACCATCATTAGTAACACCCATCACTATAGCGTCTTTATTATCCTTATCATCTTGTTTCTCAATTGGTGTACTGCTAATATCCATCTTATACGTTCCAAAAAAAGATGAGTATGTCTTATCAGTAATACAAAAATAAAGAGTATCTCCAGCACTCACCTCTGCATCAACAAAAAATGCTCCACCTGAACGTGAAGTACTTTTTCCCCTTACTATATTATCGCTATCTCGCACGATTAAACTCAATGCAGCTGCACCGTTACCGAGATCACTGTCTGGCGTAATTTTAAATTTAACCATCTTGTCAGCATCAAAGTCAATTGCGTAACAATCTGTATCATCATCTGCAAGATACATTTTTGTACCTCCGTTTGCAGTATCTCCAGCTTCTGTCAAAAAGTTCTGCTCATATACACCTTCTTTGATAACAAGTGCCTCCTCCACTACATCAGCTGCATCTAGCTGTGTTCTTGCGTCACCCTTATTATCTATTCCTACTGTAAATTGATAGCCCTTTTCACTATGTCCTGCAAAATTATCAAAATGCAGATTGATATAAATCATATCATCAGAGAAAGCTCTCTCCTGCACATCATTACCAACTGTATAATAAACACTTGTATTTTCTTCATTTTCCATGTTTATTGTTTTGGCAAATTGATCACCATTTACTCTAAAAAAGGTTAATCCTGGACGTGTATAGTTTTCTTTACCAAAAATACCATGCAAACCCAATCTTTCTCCAGATGCTACAGGAATTTTGAAAAATGTTTCACTTTTTGGATTTTGCTTTGTTGTAAGCACACCATCATATCTGTACTCATCACCATCTTCTAATAAAATTGCATTTTCAATGCTGTTTGCAGCTTCTAATTGTTCTACTGTAAAAGTTGTAGTCGCTGCCTTAACATTTTGAACAAGTGCAAAACAAAATATTGCACTAAGTACTAGTATTGTATTTTTTTTATACTTCATATTTTATATTTATTTTATTATTTATATCTTATATATTAACACTAAAAATTTATATCTACAATATTAACTTTTCGTTATCTACTTAAAAACTCAAGCACATTAATATTGTACCTTTCTATACTTAACATACAAAAAATTTAAAACCCCGACCACATGTTATGTGATCGGGGTTTTTGTATTATTTCACAAAATAATACAATGTTTCTTTGCAAACTGTTCACCTTTTTTCGAAAGCCAGAAGACAAATGGATACCAGTTATCAGAATCCCTGTCTGTCATGACAAATTTCTTAGTAATTAAATCTTCAAAATCACAAAATTGATGAGGATTGAACGAATTATCTGCAGAAGATACTTTTCCATCCATCAATGACATTATGATCAATGTTTTTTTCTGATTATCTGTCAAAATTACATCTTCAACAATATCAGCATCATCCATAGAAATTATAAAGCGACCTCTATTTGTCACTTTGTACAATTGCGCTTCCTCATCTACACATTCGATAAAATATTGATCTATCAATGCATCAAAAAATGGCATAACAGTTTCAAACATAATAGCATTATCTGTCTTGATGCTATTTGGAGAAAAATCATCTGTTATAAACCTGACATCCAATAAATCTAAAGCATGTCTTGTGCCCACAGTTACATTCTCATTCATTTACTAACCTCCTTTGTTTTTCTAGTTCTCTAGCAATATTATAGTTGTAATACATAGCCTCATCCGTTACCTCAATAGCACAGCAACTTAGACAATCTGGTAAAGTTATATGCTCTTGCTCAGTTGTTGGTTGTACTTCTAGCAAATGTGCTCCTGAGTTATGTGGAAAAGTATCTAACCTAAAATATTGATTATTATCAATAAAGTAATGTCGAACTTTTTCAATTGGAGCACACTCTGGATCAGCACTTCTAAGAAGCTCCTCATACTTCGCACGAGAAATAATTTTTTCAGTTTTTATTCTCTGGACAGATGGCTCGTTACTTTTTTTGGTATGAAAATAAGTTGTCACACTATCACGAGTCCAAGCACGCACACGTTCTTCCCCATCGCCGATAAGATAATGCTGTACTATATTAACACACACCGCTTGTTTACGCTCAAGAAATTTTTCCAACACAATACTTTGCCTATCGCGAACAAGATACTTGCGTTCAATAGCTAACGGCTCTGGCACACCTACCAGCTGAGCAACATTTTGGATAACAGCATTTACCTTGCCATCAAAGTCATCATAATTATTACCAACAAGTATTAAGTTAGGATGTCCAACCCAGGCAGTAGCAGTTTTTGAACCTAGTAAAAGTGCCTCCGTGTAAGTTTCTTCTCGAGCACTATTATTTTGGTTCGTATAATATTTCTTAGGTGCCACATCCATAAATATAGCCATCGCATATCTTGAACTTATTTCTTTTTCAAGACTCAGCTCATGATGTACGAACAAAGTTCTTTCTACTGACTCTTTATCTGAATATGCCAAACAATCATGAAGACCTCTGTCACAAACTACAATACCTCCATTTTCCATAACACCCTTACTATGTCGTAAAGCTCTCGTAAAAAAACTCTCATTAAACAAAAGCTTTTCTATAAGAAAAGTTTGAAACATGGCAGGATCTTTGTAATTTTCTGGAGTAATTCCATTTATCTTTAATTCTGTAGCAGCTTCTGGAGCAGAAACAGCCCTAACACCAAGACTATTTACAAATTCAACAACCCTGCTTATAGCTGTACTTTTTCCAGAACATGGCGGACCAGTTAACACGATCTTGTGTATACTTTTATTCACTTTTTTCTCCTCACGTTTTTAATTGATAAATATGTTGTTGTCAAAAAACTATAATATTATATAATACCTTAAATTTAAATTTTAGTCAAGAAATATAAAACTCTAACTACATAATATGTAGTTAGAGCTTGCGTGCATAACTGTTAACTAAAACCTCCAAATAACTCTCAATCCAATTTCTGTAGAGTTATTATTAGGCTCAAAGAACCATTTTCCTATTGGACTTCCATAAGAAGTCAGCATGGATATATCAGAATCTCCAATATTCCAATAACGTATAAAGGGTTCAATTAAAAAATGAGATTTTTGAATTTTAATGGATCCTCTGAGTCCATAACCACTATGTTGATCTTTCTTTATATCATTATAACCATGTTGTAGATTACTCATATAACTTTTTTGAGTTCCTCTCCAAAAAACATCATATTCCAATATTACTCCAACGGACCATCCATTTTGTAAATTGGTAAGAGTTGTTAACCCTATAGGACTATACAAATAATTTGATTCTCTATCATATCCATGCATAAAAACTGATCCCATAGTATCAATTAAATACCTATAGCCTAATCCTATATATGGAGTAATCGTCGTCGTAGCCACTTGAAAATCGTAACCACTTAGTCCCCGAATTTCTGTAATATAATCATCAATATTATTTAGCGTAATTGGTGTTCCATTTTGTAATTTTCCATCATAATCTACTTGTCCATATTTGAAAACGCCTTCAAATTTAATCATCACATTATTATGATATGCATAAGAACCAGTTATTCCTATCATATCTCCACTCTCTTTCATGCGACCAGGCTCTTTATATACAATATTTGATAATTCAACTCCCACATCCCAAAAATGATATTGATCCTTTGCATTTGCTTGCACAACAGTTGAATTAATTAATCCAACCACCAACGCCAAAACAACCATTGTCACCTTTTTCATCAATTAATTCCTCCTATTTGTAATTTATAAATTTGTTATTGTTAAAAAACTATACTAAACCGTACCACAAATATAAACTTTTTCAAATATTTTTTGAAAAGTATGTAATATTAAAACTCTACTTTTTCATAATGTCTACAATATTAAACTGCACACTTACATTACCCATCCATTCATTCTCTTGAATATTAACCACAACGTCAACTAAATCACCCCTATTCAGTTCATTGATTAAATTACCAATTCCAAAACCTATTGCATCATAAGATTGTGCAAAGCCTTCTTGTGCTAACTTTAATTTAAGATGTTTTTTGTCGCTACCCACAGTTCTTATGTCATCTATAACAAGATTTTGTAACATGAAAACAGGCTCCTCATTACTTTCTCCAAATGGTTCAAATTTCTGTAATTCTGTCGATAATTTTCTACTAATATCCTTAAATGTTATCTCACAATTTGCAGTTAGGCATTGCTTATTTTTCTTCAAATCTATATTTTCATCTATAAACTCATTTGCTGCAATGCTAAAATTATCAAAATTATCATTTTGGATAGTTGCTCCAGCTGCTTGTTCATGTCCTCCAAACTTACCCAGATGCTCACTACATGCATTTAATACATCTAATATATGTACACCTTCTACACTTCGAAAAGACCCTCTACTTTCATTGTCATACTTTGTAAAAATACCTGTTGGTTTACCATATTTCTGAGCAACTCTCCCTGCTATTATCCCCACTATCCCAACTGGGTAATTTCTATCTGCTATTACTATAAAAGACTTATCCTTATGATCCTTTTCTATTATTTGTTCTACCTCGGCTGTTAGTAATTCTGTTATTTCTCGTCTTTGTAAATTTTGCTTTTCTAGTTCTTGAGCTTGTTTGATTGCTAGTGACTTATCAGTTTCACGCATAAGCTCAAATGCATACTTTGCATGACTCATTCTACCTGCTGCATTAATCCTAGGAGCAATTTGAAAGGCTACTGTAGTTGCTGATGGAATACTTCCATTATTTATAGCTATATTACCCACATTGCACATCTCCTGATAACCCAATCTCTGAGTTTTTGATAAAACTATAAGTCCATATTTAACAAGTGTCCTATTTTCACCAACTAATGGCATGCAATCAGCTATTGTTCCTACACATACGACATCAAGTAACCATTTTAACTGTTCAGATTTCTCTGGTGCAATCCTATCAAATAGTGCTTCCACAACTTTAAATGCGACTGCTGTTCCTGATAAATTTTTAAATGGATACTTACATTTAGGTAATTGTGGATTTATAATTGCATAAGCATTTGGTAGAGTGTCAGGAGCATGATGATGGTCCGTTATTATAACATCTAACCCCTGCTCATTTGTATAATCAACTTCATCAACATTTGAAGTTCCGCAATCAACACTGAACATTAAAGTGACTCCAATGGCAACAAACTCATCAATAGCCTTTTTATTTATACCGTGACCTTCTGTAATTTTATTAGGTATATAAACATCTACATTCAAACCTAATTTTTCTAATCCCTCAACAAGTACAGTAGCACTACTTACTCCATCAGCATCATGGTCACCAAATATTCCTATTATTTCTTGATTTTTAATTGCCTTTTCTACACGCTCAACAACCTTATCCATATCCTCAAATAAAAAAGCATCATGAAGTTCATCATAATTTGGTGTAAAAAAATTCATTGCATCTTCTTTTGATGTAATGTCTTTTTGTAACAACAATTGTTCTATGATTTCATTATCAATTCCATCTATAGAATCATTAATGTATTTTTTTACATTCCATTTTTTTTGCATACTGATTATTGTAACATAAAATAAAAAGATGGGATATTTATATATTCCATCCAGTTAATTACCATTCATACACCTTCAACTGTGCTCGCATTGTTTCACCTGTTAATGTAGCATCTGACATTTCAACGTAGCCCTTACGTTTTTTTATTGTTTCAAATGTGCTTTTTAAAAACTCTTCATCACTCTCACCCTTAAGTTCTTTTCTTTTCTTAGAAACCGAATCTAAAATACTTACAACGGTCTCAACAAACTTTTCAAATGATACATTATTTGATTCCATTAACCCTCCTCCTATAAAAATAATTATTGAATATATAATAACTCAATCATCTACAAAAAACAACTATTTTTTATCATCCACACAACTAAATCTAGCTGAAAAAGTTAAGTTTTGCTCATCATCAATATGAATTTTTAAAACCATTCGCTGACCTTGTGGACAGTGTAAAAAGTCTGATGTTCCCAAATCATTTGCCAACCTTACAATATCTTCATCTTGTGAATCAAAATGTATTACATATTCACTATGTAGTAGTAATGCTCCCACTCTCTCCAATACTTCTTTTGGCTGCGTAAATCCTCTTATTATAAAATCTTTTGCACCCAACTCCTGAGCTTGTTTTTTATCGGTATCTCTCCCTAAATGAGAATTAATAATAACAGGAATTCCTTCCGTACGTTTATCCTGTTTCAATGCTTGCATCATTTCAAAACCATCCATCCTAGGCATAACAATTCCAGTAAATATAATATGTGGAATATTATTTGATAGAACATGTATAGCCTCTAATCCATCAGCTGCTCTCAAAACATTATAATTAGCATTTGTAAATACATCTGCATACATCTCCAATGTATCAATATCATCATCAACAATAAGTATTGTTTTTTTACTAGGATCTACATGAATATTATTATCCAAAAACTTCTCAACATCCCCCGTATAACTCCTTTTTATAGTTTTTTCTTTTTCAGTTTTTACGCCATTAGTTGAAGCAGAAGCCTCATAGACAGATTCTTCTTGTTGAGTAACTATTACATTATGTGTATCCAACTGTTTTGAAACCGAATTATAATTATCTCTAACGGGCGCTATTGCATGAATAGGTGCTTCATCTTCATTAGTCTCAGATACAGAAATATTATTTATTGATTCGGTGTCATCATTTTTTTCATTAATCTCACTTTTTGTAGAGTTTATTGATTCTTCCGATTTAACTATAACTTCTTCTTGTACTAGCGGCTCCTTTTGCTCTTCTAATTCATTTTCAATACTTAAATCAGCATTAATTTCAACTGGATTATCTTCATCAATTGTTACACTGTATTTATCAAATAAATCTAATGCATTATCGTCGTATGCATCTTCAGTGTTTAATAAATCGTTTCTTTTATTTTGTAATGTCATATATTTTTTACAATACAATTTTAAAATCAACCGCTACGTCTGGTTTATCATCGTTATACACAAGGAGTGGATTTATATCTATCGCTACGATTTTTGAATTTTCACTCCCCATAAGTGCCATATTGTATATGATATCTGCTATAGAATTCAAATTATAACTTTCCTCTCCACGAGTTCCATCAAATAAAAAACTTAATGCACCACTTCGTAAAGTATTTTTTATTTCTGACGTGGTCAATGGTGATATGTAAAAATTTACTTTATTAAACACCTCCGTGTATATACCTCCAAATCCAGCTACAATCACAACTCCAAAAACTGAATCTCTTTTTAACCCTATGATCAATTCTGTCTTTATCTTAAGCATTGGCTGTGCAATAACTCTAGTACCATCTTCTTCAAATCTATTTAATAAGATTTCTCTAGCCTCAATTAATTCTTTTAAGTTATTTATAGGCAATAGCACTCCACCTCTATCAGTCTTGTGTAATACATTTGGATTATCAACTTTCACAACACATGGATATTTTATTTTCATTTCAGCATCCAAACCATTTGTTACATCCCAAAATTTACTCATTGGAATATTATACATTTTTGCAATATCAGCACACTCCTGAAAATATAGTGATTCCTGTCCTGAAGCATTTTCTATAATCTTACTGACTTTGTCAGACCGCTCTTTGGAAACAGGCTTTTTTACAATATTATAAACATCACGCTTACGCACAAATGCTGATACAGCAGTTAACGCAACTCGTGGAGATATAAAATGTAATACACCACCAGCATTCATCTCTTCGATAGCACCTCTTACGCGTTCTCCTCCTATGAAGGATGTTATAATCAATTTCTTTGTCTTAGCTTGCAATTCTATCACCAACTTAGCCACCTCTTTAACTGGAGTTTGATCTTGTGGTGTCAGCAATACTAAAATGACATCTACTGACTTATCAGAAATCATTTTTTTAATACCAATCTCATACCTATCTAATGTAGCATCTCCAAGTAAATCAACTGGATTATGTACTGAAGCAGCCTCTGGTAGCTTCTTTTTTAAAATGTCCCTCGTATTTTTTTCCAATTTACTCATTTCAACTCCTTCAACACTAGCAACTACATCAGTTGCCAAAACTCCAGGACCACCAGCATTTGTGACTATACCTATATTAGCTACTCCATCAATATCACTCTTATAATGCTGAGCAAATCTAATGAGTGCAAAAAACTCACTCATACTATTAGCTCGTACACCTCCAACTTTTTTCAAAGCTGCGCTAAATATATCATCACTACCAGCTAAAGAGCCCGTATGAAGAGCAATCGCTTCTTGTGCTTCTTGTGTTACTCCTGCTTTCAGAATTATAACTTTCTTACCATCGTTAACTGCATTTGAAATAGCCTCTAGAAATAATGTTCCACGATTAACTCCTTCTAAATATAATGCTATCGTATCTGTATTTTTATCTTTTCTAAAATACTCTATTAATTCAGCCGCCCCAATTTGCATTTTATTTCCAATTGATACAACAGATGAAAAACCTATATTTTCTTCTCTGGCTTTATCCATAATTGCAACTGCTAATGCTCCAGATTGAGATATCACTGCAGTCTTTCCCTCTGCAGGAAGCCCCTCTGCAAATGAAGCATTAAGACCAATTGATGGCGTAAGAAATCCCAAACAATTTGGTCCTAGTATATTTATGTTTTCTTTCATGGCTAATGCATTCAATGACATTTCCATATTATGACCCTTCATTCCAGTCTCCCCAAAGCCTGCTGATATAACAACAAAATTTTTACAGACATCTATACTCTCACGTATAACTTGTTCAACAAATTTTCCAGGTACAACTACAATGGTACAATCAACAGACTGTTTTATATCAATTAATGATTTATAACACTTTTTACCAAGTATTTTATCTCTTTTAGGATTCACAAAAAACACATCACCATCATATTTATGAGATGTAATATTACGCGCTATCATATTTCCAACCTTTCCCTTCGTGCTACTTGCTCCTATAACCGCAATTGAACGCGGATTAAATAATTGTGAATAATTTTGTTTTTGTTTCATGTATATAGTATACCACAAAAATTAAAGTAACTAAACATCTTTTCTATATTGACTTTTCACTCAGGATAATCTATTATATATTGACTTATACATGTTCACTAACAATATAAAAGGAGTTGATTTTATGCTAGATTTGTTATTAATTGTATGTTTGATTGCTTCTTCAAAGGCACTCTATACATATATTTTTGAAACAAAAAAATCTTTTAATTCATTTTTTTTGGAAACACCCACAAAAACTGACTTTCAAAAATTCAAAAACACACTACTTTCAATGGGAACGATTGCTATAGCATCGCTTGGCATGACAGCATGTCTTGCATTACTAGATCAATCTTTATTGATTCTACCAAATAATCTATCTGCATTATTAGATAAACTAGTACCAATAGTATTCATTTGTAATTTTTTTCTATTTCTCATTACATTTATACTTTTTGGCATTATCCTCATTAAACGTTCTTTATAAAAATATTTCTTAATGCTTATGATATAACATATCATAAGCATTTTTATTATTGACAATTCATAAAATTACCTATATATTTATACGTTATATAGTTATTTCAAAATTTAACATTAAACCAATGCTAAGGAGTATTAAAAAATGTGCATTTTTTATCCAGAAAGTTTTAATACTGATATGAAAGAATTCTTTTCTATTCTTTTTGGAGGACAATTTCTAAGACTTGAACCAACGGATCATTCCAAAAAAATTATTTATTACAACAATTTTGATTCTATTGGAATTTCTATCATTGTCACTTTACCTCTTTATGTTAATGCTTATGATAAATTTGATTTGGATAGTAGTAGAAAAATTAAAATAGTATCAAATATTATTGGCAAAGATACTCCTCCCTATCTCATAGAGATGAAGGATATCTCAATGTATGGTAAATGGCGTATGCGACTAAAAGAACGTGTGACTATTTTACTTGAGTTAATGCAAACTCAAACACATACCTGTCCTAAATGTCATATTCCCAGGATACCTAAAGCGTATGAGAATCGACAGGATGAAAAATGTGTGCAATTTGTTGCACTATATTGTTCTAAATGTCATAGTTATTCACCTATTGATCGTAAGACAGGACTACAAACACTGCTTCATAAAAACCTCAGAAAAAGAAGGAGTTAATGATATGCTTTCTGATAAACAAATTATTGAGTTGTATAATAAAATTACAACTATCACACAAAGATGTGGTGATGAAATTTATGTTATATCATATATTTTTGATAAACATCCACAATTAAAAAATTGCAAAGGAAATGCATTAATTACACGCAAAAGTCGTATATTACAAACTTTGCTTCTTGGTGAAAATTTAAATGGTTATATGCAAACTACAGAGGCAGTTAGTGATTTCTGGCTTCCAGCCATTACGCCTTCTCAAAAGAGAAAAATAAAATTATTATTTTAGAGGTATATCTATGGATGACATAAACACACAAAAACTCATTGATATATTAGTAAGCACTGATGAAAACATGACACCACTCATAGCATTATTTTTCATCTGTGAATACCATAATTGCTTCAATAGCAATATGTTAACAATAACAGCTAGTTCCTTGAATGTTTCTGATAAGCTTGGGGACACTGCTGAATATTATATGGCAAGAGGCGAATTCTTCAATTACATGAATTCAACCAGCAATTTCAGAAAAAAACAACTGATAAATTGCATACAAGACTAACAAAAAAACGATATTATTTAATAATGATATCGTTTTTACTTTTTATAAAAAAATATTGCCTAAGTATACCTGATGAATAAAAAGTAAAAATATAATATTTTGTAATATAATAAATGGAATTCCAACAATAAAATACCATTTCCTTGTTTTGTGTCTAAAAGTAAACATTCCCAAATATACACCTACGCTACCAAAAAAAGTTGCCATAAAAAATAGCATGCCCTCTGAAATTCTGTTAGCACCTTTTTTGTTCGCCTTACCTTTATCAATCCACATCATCAAAAAAGCAACCACATTCATGATTACAAAAAATATAATTATATATAAAAGAATGTCATTCATATTTATTTATTAACTGTAACTCTAAAAGTGGAAAATACTATCCACATAAATACAAAAATAAGACCAATCGCTGCCACAACTATTATAATTGGTAACAAAAATATCCATGCCCATCCAGGTATACTTTTGAAAGAAAATATTTTACCACCTGTGCCATTGCGACGAGAAAACATATCTGCATACTGAGTATAACTTGCGTTATTAAATCCACCTTGGGCTCCTCCAAAACCTCCCGCATTACCAAAACCACCCGTTGAAGCACTGCCAAACGTATCGTATTGTTTGCGTTTATCAGCTTTTGATAATGTTTGATAAGCTTCATTTATTTCTTTAAACTTTCTTTCATCCCCACCCTTATCTGGATGATGTTGGTGTGCGAGTTTACGAAAAGCCATCTTGATTTCCTTCTCAGATGCTGTCTTTTCAACTCCTAAAATATCATAATAATTTGTACTCATATCTCATCTATTTAAGCACAAAAATAAGAATTTGTCATTAATTTATGCTTTCTTTATTTATAATCTAAGAAATTTTACTAAGTGAGTAAAAAAATAAAAAGGATACAAAAATTTATTTTGTATCCTTTTTCATTTGTATTTCAACAATTATTCATGAGAACAAGTGTCACCTTCACAAGTGTGTGTATCACCCTCTTCGCCACCTCCAAGTATATCTTTTACTTTGTCAGCAGCCGCGTCCACGCCATCACCACTCATTTCTGTTGCTTTATCAGCAACTCCTTCTACCATTGCATTATCTTCCATTCCAGTTGCTTCTACTGTATCATCTATCTTATCTTCTGCTACATCTTTTGCTGCGTCAGCAGCCTTATCGACTGCATCATCAGTCACCTTGCTAAAAAATCCCATATATTTTTTGTTTAATGTAATTACACTTTAATCATACCACACACTTATCTACCATGACGTTTTTTCATTTTTACAAAATGATTTTTTGCTAGACGACGAAGTTTTTTGAATGCATGTTTTGTAACAGAATCAGCAGTCCCATAGCCACTTTCATTAACAACTACCGTTTTACCACTAGGCGGAGAAAATAAAATACGTACTGTAAGTGGACTTGCACCTTCGTATTTTACAGTTATCCTTGGTTTTCTTGCATCATTAGCAAAAAGCTCTACATAATAGTTCTCACGTTCTGCAATGACTTCAAGAGCTGCTTCACGCTCCTTTTCATCTTCAATAATTTTTGCTCTAAATACTTCAATCATATTATTTCTAATCTTCAATGATAATTTTATTACCTAGGTTTTATACTTTAAGTTTTTGTTTATTTCTCTATTTTAAATTATACATGCACTATGATTGATTAACAATTCTTTTTGCTTACGAGATAATTTTTTAATCCTACATTCTTCAATACTAGCAGTAGACCGATTCAAAAACTCAGCAGAGTAAACCAATTTTACAGGTTGGCGCATTTTAGTATATTTTGCACCTTTAACTTTGCCATTATGCTCTTCCAATCGCCTACTTACATCAGTCGTAATACCTGTATACAACGTATCATCAGAACAGTGCAAAATATAAACAAAATAATTCATTCTAAATTTATTTTAGGAAAAGTTCTTTGAGTCGTACTGTCATGTCATCAGTCCAATTAGCTGGATCTGAAATCTCAATCCATCCATCTATATAGCTTTCTGGTGAAAAATTATGTCCATGCCCAAGTGGTGCTGCCGATACTGATACAATAAGATCAAATGCTACTTGAAAAAAAGTAACCATTGGATGCCAATTAAGCATTGGGGACACATCTGGTCCACGCTCGCCCTCTAGCCATGCTGGACTCTTGAACAATAAATCTGGCGAAAAAGCTGTCATTGGATCACTTGCATGCTGCAAATATATTATGCGCATATCACCCCAATCTTTTTTATAATTATCTAATGCACTTTCTTTTGAAGTAAATCGTACAAATGAACCATCTTCATATGTTGGCAACCATGATGGCGACCCTGTATTCCTATTAATCACTAAGTCTTTATGTAAATCATTCACAAAAGGAGGTCCTGCCCACAAAGCACCATTGATAGGATCCTGCATAATCTTATGTAACTTTGTTGATTTTTCACCTCCAAAAGAACCTAAACTAACACCAAATAAATATACTTTTGGACGTTTGTCTTTTGGAAGTGTTTTCCAATGATTATAAATAGCACTAAACATTGCCTCTGATGTTTCACTAGCTCGTTTTGGATGAAAAACCAATGTTGCCTGACTTGATAAATATGAATACTGTATTCCAACATTAGCCGTATCTCCATTATGTATATATTCCAATGTATCCATAGAATAAGGATCCATCCAGCCTGTTCCAGTTGGTGTAGTAATTACAAGGATTTCTCGATCAAATGCGTTTACTCTCTTTAATTCTTCTAAGGCAAGTTCAGCACGTTCTTGTACTGTCTTTCTAGATTCCATACCTACAAAAATACGTATCGGCTCAAGTGCTTCTTTACCTGTAAATTCTTTGATATCTTGCGCAGTTGGTCCACTAGCAACAAAACTGCGACCCATTTTCCCAAGAGTATCCCATGCTATAAGTGATTCCGTTCCTCCGGTTTTATTTGGGTCAGTAGGTTGCTCTATACCATCATCTGTTAATTTATTTATATGTGCAGAAACTGTATCAACAACATTATAAATATTTTGAATTAATATACCATTTACAATTCCCCAAAAAAGAAATAGTGCTACCACAAAACCAATGAACCGTGAAATACGTTTTGGTATCACATGATGAAATTTCTTCATTATAAAATGAAATCCCTTTGAAATAAGTCGCCCAATAGCAATTAAAATCATTGCCACAATGCCGCCAATGAGAATAACTGAGACTAGCACAAAATTAGTAGATATTAGATCTTGATTCATCACCTCAAGAATTGAATTTTGCCATTTAACCCAATTACTATTTGTATACACAATAGCACCAATAGCAATTACGGCAAATGCAATATGTGTATTTTTTCTCCATTCTTTTTTTAATGCTGGTAATTCCAAATAGTGCCACATATACACGATGAAACAACCAATGCCATACCCAATAGCAAATACAACACCAGAAAGAAGTCCTTGAAAAAGAGGACTACGTGGGAGAAGTGACGGCGTAAGTGAATATGCTGTAAAAATAATTGCAATAAATAATCCTACATGATTAAATTTATTCCAATATGCAACAACCCAATTACTAACTTTATTAAATATTTTTTTCATAATTATTCTATAAATTAATACTCTATTAAATATCAGCTATCTACCGTCTATTGTCAACTTAATTATTCTTGCTGACTTATATCATTAATGACTTTTATTATCTCATCTGACTCAACAATATTTGCATGTCCAAAGCCCTCAGCTGATAGAAATTCCTTTTGTCTTGCTGAAGTCGACTCAAACAATTCCAATCCTTGAGAAATATCTATAACTAAATCATTTGTACCATGAATAATTAATAAATCACCCTTATAATCTTGTAACCTCAACTTATTATTAAATAAATCAACAAAAAAGTTTTCAATAAATATCCGTGGATACAACGGGACCATTTCATAAATAACATCTGTAAGTGTAGTAAATGGAGAAATCAAAAGGAGTTTCTCAACTTCTTGTAAAGTTGTATGATACGCTGCTGCACCTGTCCCAATACTCTGTCCAATCACATAAACATGCTCATAATCTTGCTGTTCAATATAATCAGCTGTATCTTGTACGTTTTTTAACACGCCTTCATGTGTAGATTTATTACCATCATCACTATATCCAGTATACTCTGGGAAAATATATGATATATCATTTTCATTAAAAATATCTGCCACAAAAACCATATCACAAACAATATTTCCATTACCATGATAAAAAACTATTACTTCATCAGCATTCTCTACAGACTGATGATATAAAGTAGTTTCATTATGCTCAACTGTTTTTTCTGCAATTTTTCTTTCACAATTTTCATTGGTACGATTTGGACTAGGATAAATCAATAATTCTTGTGCCCAAGAGGAAAAGAAAAAACCACCAATATATATGACTAATAGCAAAGCCAAAATACCAACTATGATTTTTTTCATAAATTTATTATCTACCCTATTGCATAATAATTGTATCTTTATACCTATATACTACCATAGTATTTTACAAGAGGTCCAACACAAACAGAATGATTTATACATTCATTAATTCATCATAATTCACCCATAAGATAGAGTCTAAATGTAAAGGCTGGATATTTAATTTTTTAGCTAAATTCATATAGAACTCTTGAATATCTTTTTTTGATATATGATCAATATCAGTATTATATTTTTTATATAAATTTTCTAATCTGCTATCAATTGGGATCATCATATCTTTAGGAAAATATTCTAAATACCCAAAAACATTTCTAGCAGAATAAGAGAACATTTTTATAGAAAAAACAATAGTTTTTGCATCTGATTTTTGATTCATGATATTAGACAAATCATGAACTAATTTGTTCATGTCTGCATAATAAATTTCAGCATTTTGCAAAAACTCATTATAAAACTTCTCTAATTTCTGGATTCTCTTTAATTTTATATTTACAAATCTTTTATTATTTTTTGATGCTGGTAAAAAATCTTCAAAAAACATCTCTATATCAGAAAAATCATCAATCCTCTGACCCTCCAATGCCACACCAAACTCTTCCCAATAATCTTCACCCTTCCCTGACAACTGGTAACACACCAACGCATTAGCAATAGTTAAAAATAAATAATTCACATCATCAAATAACTTATTATCATGCAACTTCTCCAAAGCTAAAAACTGCCTATCAGACTTTTCAAAATCTATAGCATCATCTAAAGAATATTGCTTTAACTCATCATATAACCTATGCATATTTTCATTATAACATTACAAAATCACTTATTGTCACACTGTTGTCATTCCCGCGTAGGCGGGAATCTAGAAGATTATGCAAAATTTTAAAAACAACAATATAAAAAGCCTGTCATCCCGTAAAATACATTTTTCACCTATCTTTGCGAGGAGGTACGACGAAGCAATCTCAAAAAATACAACAAGAACCTGCCCCCTTTTACAACTTCTTCACAAACTCAGATTTCAGTTTCATCGGACCAATCCCATCTATCTTGCAATCAATATCATGATCACCGTCTACCAGACGAATATTCTTAACCTTAGTCCCAACCTTCACAACCAGAGATGTGCCTTTTACTTTCAAATCTTTGATAACAGTAATCGTATCACCATCAACCAAGACATTGCCATTACTATCTTTGACACTTTCATCTTCAATCTCCCCGTCATCACCAGACCACTCATGACCACACTCAGGACAAACATACAAACTCACATCAAGATAAGTAAACTCAGATCCGCATTTAATACATTTTGGTAATTCGCTCATATTTTTATAATTATTTTCTAATTATTATTCTATTTGTATTATCCCATCTGATAATTAAGTCCTCTAAGACCAAAATTCTTGCACAGACTCTGCTTTCTCAACCAATAAAATAATTTGTTGTAAACCATCATTCGCTTTCTCCAAATGCTCTTTAGTTAATTCATCTGATACTTTTTGAGCAAATTTTCTCTTTGTTACTTCACCCAAACTTCCTGCATTAACAGATACTTCATTCCGCTCCCTATTGTTTGCCGTCTTCCAATCTTCAAGCCATTTTTTGATATCAAAATCTGAACCACACAATCTCATAACTAAATCTTTAGGATAACAAAACTCAAGTTCTGTATAATCATTATTATCCAATACCACAACCCTGCCATCATTATCTGATTCAATATGCTCCTCTACTTTATCTATAAAGATTCTTTTGTCTGACTGTGGTCGATCAAATAAAGCACAAATTACTGGCTTATATATCTCCATGTACCCACCAACCGGCTTAAGCATTTGCTTAATTGCTTCAGCTGCTAATGGAATTTTTTCTAAACCACTTGCAAAATGTACTCCCACATTATCAATGTTTTTAAGATTAAGTATTTTTTCTAAAAAAACTTGATCACTTGAGCCTTCACATATAATAATAGAGTCTGGCAATAAAATATCTGAAGGACTTGAACCTAACATATTAAACACTAATCCAGGTAAATCTTCTTTTAGTGTACCTTGTGTTACTACTCCCCTATCATCTATATCTATAATATTCTCTGCAATATAGGAATCTTCATTATTAACCTCCTCTGGGCCAACTATATGCACAATTTTTTTATTAAGAAAAATATGAGAGTGTGTAGCAACAATAATTAATTTATTATTTTCTTGAGCCTTCCTTATCAAATAATTCTTTATTTTTTTTTGAAGTCGTGGCTCAAGTGAAAGTTCAGGTTCATCAATTAATATCACAGGATAAGTATCTAAATTAACAGCCATTATTATTGGTAATAATGCCCGAAAACCAGATCCAAACTGAGCAAAAGGAAGAGACTCCTCATCTTGGTCAATTAGTTGAATAATTTTTCCTTGAGTATCTGGCTCAGATTCCAGTAAACTTTTGCAATCTTTTGCAACTTGACCACGAATCATTTCTCTATCACCCAATTCATCCCACATAGCCTGCATCAAATTTTTAAGCTGAGTACCCATTTCTCCGCTTTCATGCAAAAATTGAGTACTACTAACTGGTCCACCTCGCATCTGTGCTCTTACAGTAGGCATCCACCGATTAAGATCTACAATTTGTGCATTTCTACTTTGCTCAAAAGTCAATCTTTCTACCGGCAAATAAAATACATTGCCTTTAATAGTACATATGAATTGTAAAAAAGAAGACTTACCACTATTATTTAAACCTACAACAGAATAATAGCCCACATTATCGAACTTTATTTTCGTACTTGGGTTTGCAATTAATTTACCATATTGCCTATTGATAATAATTTCCATTTTATTTTCAATTAAAATTTAAACCGACTAACATTACCGACATGATTTCTGGTGATATGCCAAAAACTAAACCTGAACAACTCTCCGACAACTGAGTTGAAAAATCTGAAATGATTATTTTTATCAGCTATAAGCTATATCATTGGTATTGACAATGTTGCGAAAAGCCCTACTACAATCAAGTATAGACACTAAGTTATCTACCTAAAGAATACCAAGAATGTTGTAATTGCGCAAAAGATAATTTAAAAAGACAACGAGTAAATTCACTCGTTGTCTTATAGAATCCGCAGATGCAAAATTATTGCATTGTTAATTCTGTTGATCTCTCATTTGTCTAGAACGATTCCAGGCAGATTGACCGATTTCTGCACTACTACTGGGCTGATGTTGCGCAGGTGGCGTTGAAATATTGTGATATTTTTGCCATTGTCTCACAACATGATCTTGTTGCTGTCCTGTTATACCCTGTTCAGTAAGAGAAGTTTTATATTGCTGTGTAGCAATTTCATTTCTCAACTGAGTGGATTGACCGACTTCACCTCGCTTTGTTATGCGTACCGTACCCGCTTCCATTGCGAAAGAGTTACTTGCCATAAACATAAAAGCACAAACTAAAAACATGAGTTTTTTCATATTTTTCTCCAAACGTTTTACTGATTTTAATATTTTGTGAATGTACATAAAAGATAACACTCACATCTTCAAATTACGTCTAAATATCGTAATAACAATAACTGTAAATGTTACTACAGTACTTATTGACATTGATGCAAAAAGGGCCATGTCAACATTTTTTATCGCCCCCAGTGCAACAGCTATCTGTATTACTAAAAACAAAATGAGCATTGTTACGGAAACACCCCGTAATTCTTCAGGCTTTGCACGAACTGAAGAAATCAATTGTGGCACCATCGCAAATGGATTCAGAAATACAACCAATCCATATACAACAGAAAACCATTCCGTTTGCAAAAATGACATTTGTATTTGCAACCACTGTAGTATTTGCATTGTTACCTCCTATTTCATTAAATTAAAAAACATTTTGGACACGTAACTTTATCATATTTCATCCTAAATGTCAATCTAATAACCTTAAATTCTACTTCAAAACTGAATTTAAAAGCGTTCGAACCTAATCTCATAGGGCCAACTAATTTTTGCAAATTAAAAATCAATCTGTCAATTAAAAAAAGCCCATTATCCTGAAAAAAAGATAATGGGCATTTGCTCTTTTTGAGCGTATAGTTTTTTACTACACTGAACTGTATTCCGCTTCGATGATATCGTCGTTTTGCGGCGGGACAACTTTGTCCATAATTTTTTGAACATCTGATCTGATACCAATTTTGATGAAAGATATAGCCAAAAAACAAACGAGAGTCATCATAGCTGAAACAAAATAACCATTAAGAATAAAACCGATTACCAAAGCAGCTTGATTTATTTTGCTAATTTTGTGGATGATGGTTCTTTTTTGTTGCCAACTATCCAGTGCGAACTTTTTGAATGCCTCTTTCTCATTTTTGTTGATCGTGACTACCTGAACAATACAAATTAGCACAACTAACGGAAGAACTATCCAGAAAAAGAATCGTACTATATTCAACACGCCATGCATTTGGGTAATTCCAGGCATGAGGTAATTCACCCAAAGTGCCACGGAACTACCAAAGACGATACCTAACCCGATGAGCTGTCCAACCATTTTTTTTACAAAACCCATTTCAGCTGGTTTTTCGCCTTCGCTCCAAGTATCCCAAACTATTTGCTCAATTTGAGGTGAAAGGTTGTAGCCTTTGATGACCTTCTTTTCTTTCTCAGTCAACTGTCTTTTCATTAGATGTTCCTCCTGTATATTGATTGATTTTTATCCATTAAAATTTGGACTTTACATATTATGTATCTGGAGTTATTACAATATTTACATTTTTACTCCTACTTCATTAAATTTAAGGAACTATTTTGATTTTTAATCTTATTATATTTTAGTATAGTTGTCAAGTAAACGTCTTGAATACTACTACAAAACTGAATTTAAAACCGTTCGAACCTCATCCCATAGGGCCAACAAATTTTGACAAATAAAAAGAGACTGGAATAGTTCTTCCAATCTCTTTAAAAAAATTAATGCGCTGTAACTCCGCCAACCACGCCCTTACTTTCTTTCTTTTGCTCTTTTGGCAACCACTTTGGCTTGCGAGGTTTATAATTAGAATTATTTTCCAATTTGAAGGCCAAGCTGACACCGCTGACTTTAGCTCTTTTTGGAGGCTTCTTTAAGTATTCCGCTGGAACTTTCTTACTTGTAACAGCACCCTCTCTCCTCAATTTTCCCAAGGTGACATAAATAGCACTTACACTTGGCTGCCTGCCAGACATTTTTTCAACGGCATACAAAATTTCAAGTGGAGCCATCCAACCATCCTTTCTTTTTGTGTCAAATCTTGCCATGTCCAACACGCGCAAAATATTACACTCAAATTCATACTCTCGTAAGAAAAAATTTAAAACTATTGGCATATGCGGCAAGAATGGCCAAAATACGACTACTCCAATAATTAAGCTGATCCAGAATATAAATGCTATGACTACACCGACCATAACAAATACTAGTCCACCGATAATGGAGCCTATGAATAGAAAAGCACTCCAAAACACCTTTGGGTTAATATTTTTCATTCTCTACTCCTTATTTTGAATGATGACTTATCAATATGTTAAATAAACGATACTAAATACTATCAAATATCCATTACTATTGCAATAGAAGTGTTCGAACTTCCTCCCATAGGGCCAACTCTATATTTTGACAAATTAAAAAGCAATTCTCTCATTTGAGTGAATTGCTTTTCGCAGATTTCCTGCAATTAATGTTTTTGTTTAAATTCCTCAGGACTCATCCAATCTTCCTGTGGAAGAAAAATTTGCATATCATCTATGCCGTTGATACGAAATTTCCAGCCAGTTTTCACTTTAACCGTTACTTGCTTAACAGCAGTTACGATGTCTCTAGCTTTTTCTGGCGTAATCCGCTTATTGTAGCCCTTGCCTTCAAATAACCAAAGACCAAATACTTCAGCTATTCTAATGCTGAGTAAATTGTCCTGAGTGTAGTAAGATAGTCCTTTACCAGGTCCAATCTCAAACTCCATTCTAGCAATAGCATTTACATCCGATTCTCTATCAAGATTTAGCATACCATTCAGACATGCCAAACTAATCCAAGAATCTTCAACACCCTCACGTATAAGTCTCAAAGCAAATTTATTTGCTCTCACTAAACGCACGGGCACATAAGCGCCGTCTTCATCTTGCATATCGCATTTACCATCTTTGAAAAAATGATATTCTATGCGAGGTAACTCGCCCTCAGCAATCACCTTTTCGGCACGCAAGTTTTGCAAAATTTCCTGGTCGATATCAGGCCAAATTCTGTAAACCTCCACTAAGAACTGTTCTGAAGAAATGTCTTCAGGTTGATTCTCAATCCATTGATCCATGTCATCCAAGAATTGTACCAATTGTTTAGTTGGCGGTCTCTGATAACCAATGGTATCAGAATCAACAGAATCGTCAGAACATCCAGCCAACAACAAACCACACAAACACAAAGTTAATACATTTAACAATGTCTTTTTCATAATATCTCCCAATTATTAAAGAATTCCTAATTTTATCATGTATAAATTACACATAATAGTTGATTTTAATCAACATCTAACTATGTCACAAATTCATCAACTTGTCAACTCATATGACTTAAATTCTAATCCAAATCTTTTGATGAAACCTTTGTTAACAACCTTTACTACTTATTCTCTACTTCAAAACTGAATTTAAAAGTGTTCGAACCTCATCCCATAGGGCCAATTCGATTTTTTGTGTTTTTAAAATTTAAAAACCCGGTAGTCTCAAATAAATCTACCAGATATAATATGCTTTCAGAAATTATGATTCCTGAACCTTGAATTGACACAAACCAGTTCCTGTTATAACCTAAAGAACTATTCATAATTGAATAGTTCTTTTAAAAATAGGCAACAAAAGCTGTCTCATAAAAAAACAAATTTCTTCCACCACTAAATGGAAGAATAACAAAACTTCATGGAGGGTGAAATGAGTATTGTCAAAAAGTTATTTGCAAAAAATGCAGAAGGTGAAAAAGGCGCAATGGTTGTTAGTCATATTTTGGAAACGCTGACACCAGAAAATAAGTTATCTTTAAAATTTGAGGTTAACAACATCGAATGTATCAAGACACTTATAGGTGGTATGAAATCTGAAGACCCTTCTGTTAACAAATTATCAAAAATATTACTGGATGGCTACGTCTCTGGAGAAGAGCTATACTACGCGCTACCTGACTTACTTGCAAATAAATTGTTTTGGTGGGTTCAAAAAATACCAGCCAAAATGTTTACTAAGGATGATTTAACATTGCTTACAAAGTATTGGAGATATGATATTGGGGAGCATCAATATTTTGAGTCTCACTTAGGTAAAGCTTACTTGAAGGCTGTTGCTGATTTCTCTCCGGAGGAACTTGGTGATATCTTACAGGACCTTATTACTTGTCAATGGCTTGATGGTGAACAACGTGAGCATCAAGCTATAACTGTGAAATTGATAAATAAAGTACCCTCAGGGTATATTATTGCGCAGTTTGATGAATTGGTTGCTCGCAAAAATGAATATGACACAATAGCACAGAGGACTTCTATAAGGTTAGTTTTACAAGTGCTAATGTCAGATGTCTTCCCGAAAGAGAACTTGGCTGATCATATTAAGTATCTTTTTGAGTGTTATCTTATCGGAGGAGCTTCAGATGATGCCAATGAAAAAAGAATTAAGACACTCCTGATGGAGATACACACAAGAGATTTGGAATCAAATCTGAACTACCTACTATCTATTGAAAAGTTAGAGGATGAAGAGACGACTTGTTATAACCACGAACTCAAGCAGACTAAACATGTTTCTGCGCAATTGGTATTGAAGGTATTGCAAGAGTACAATCCTACACAAATAGGAAACCACCTTGAATACATCTTAAAATTGTCAAAATCAGACGATGCAGAAGTTGCTGAAGGATATACAGGTTTAATGCTTCAAGTTTTGCCTGATGCCCTAACTGAAGAAGATGTTATATTTGAGCATGCTCCATCTCATCTGAAGATAGCATTACTTGAAGAATTTGGTATTTTTGATTCTGCACGAAGAGAGATTTTTGCTTAAAGTAAGAACTTAAGCAAAAAAATGAACCCCCAAGCGATAGCTGACATAATAGTCAGCTATCGCTTTTTCATACTAAAAAAATAAATTGTATATTTATTACAATAAAACCGTTCGAACCTCATCCCATAGGACTAACTGATTATTTACAAAAACCACCTCTTTGCAAGGTGGTTTTGATTTTATATTTGATTTGAAATAAATTGAATTTTGTTTTTGTCTGGATCTAACAAACTAAAGTTGATAGCCCAATCTTCCCTAGTAAGTTTTTTCAAAAAAATGATACCTCTTTCTTGAAATTTTTTATATACCTCTTCTATATTATCTACTTCTACAAAAACTGTTTGATGTCCTGGAATTTCTCTATCTTCTTTTTTCTGCTTAATTCCAATTTTTCCATTCTCAAAATTAAAAGATGCAAATCTATTTTCTTGAATATAATTAACATCCAAACCTAAAACATCTCTATAAAAAGGAATTGTGACATTAAGATTATTTGAATAAAAAACAGCTGAATCAAGTTTCATATATAATTAAGTTATTATTTATATGCCCCAATTATATCAAAATTTGCCATAATATCCTATTCATTACATAAAAAAGTTCAAACTTCCTCCCATAGGGCCAACCTATTACAAATCTGCAATTTGAACCAACTTTATCTCATCATAACTATATTTTTCATTACAATGGTCAAATATTGGTCTAAGCGCATCATTGCCATGTTTTTTGAATGCTTCTTTAATTTCTTTTTGTACTTTTTTGTTTGGTAGTAAATATTCTACATCTACATCATTTTTTTCTGCTATTTCTTCTATATAATTTATAATAGTTCTTTGTGCTAATTGTAATTCTTCAGACATTTCTTCCATTGATAATTTATCTTCCAGCATTTCTTTTGTTCTATTCAATCGTAGTTGCTTTGCTGAGGATGTATTTCCTTTTGATTTTTTTGGTTTTCTATTTTTTTTATGTTCTTTGCTTTCTAGTCCTTTTTCTTGTTTTAGTTCACTTATAAATTCTGTAAATGTTTCTGAATATTTTTCCAATTTTTGAGCTCCTACTCCTGATATATTTGAAAATGCAATTCTTGATGTTGGTAAATAATATGCCATCTCCTGCAGTGAAACATCCCCAAAAATCACAAATGCTGGTACACCTACATCATCTGCAATTTCTTTTCTTAATTCCCTAAGCGCTTCAAATATTTCCTTGTTATAATCAAGTTCTTGCTTTTGACTATTTGAACTAATATATTTATATTCTTTCTTTATCTTTGGTAATTCTATTGATTCTCTATTATTCAAAAAATCTGCACCTACTTGTGATACTCTGTATGTTTCATATTCTCCAGTATTCCGTACCATCAATCCTCGAGCTACTAGATGTGTCATTACCTCCATGAGTTCTGCTGTGGAATATTCTTTTGCAATTCCCCACACAGTTAACTCTTCATGCCCCCTACTAAGTACGTTTTTATCTCGTGAACCCCTTAGCACTTTTACAACATGACCTTTGCCAAAAGTATTCCCTGTTCTTACTACTGCGGATAGAATTTTTTGTACTAGTTCTGTCACATCTTCTGTTTCGTCATTTGATGTACATACATCACAAGTACCACAAGCTGGGAGTCCACCTTGTCCAAAATAACTAGTAAGCCATTGCCAACGACAAATTCTAGATTCTGCATAATCTATCACCTCTCTAATCTTCTTTTCTTCACTTTGTCGCCTAGCCTCATCCATCTGTCTGAGAAAATAATCTAATTTCATCTTATCTCCAGCAGAAAAGAGCATCACGCATTCACTTGGTAAACCATCACGACCAGCTCTCCCAATCTCTTGATAGTATCCTTCGATAGTTTTTGGAAACGTCTTATGCATCACCAATCGTACATCAGGCTTATCTATCCCCATACCAAAAGCAATTGTAGCCACCACTACATTTATATCATCTCGCACAAATGCATCTTGCACTTCAGTTCTTTTTTCTTGTGTAAGCCCTGCATGATAAGCTCCTGCATTTATGCCTTCCTCTCTTAATACTTCTGCAAGTTCTTCTGTTTCTTTGCGAGAAAAACAATATATAATTGCTGATTCATTTTTATATTTTTCTACAAAATGCAAAATTTTGTCATTTGCACCAGACTTTGGCATTACTGTAATATTTAAGTTTTCACGATAAAATCCAGATACAAAAACCTTATGATTTGTAAGTGCTAACTCTTTGACAATATCTTCTCTCACACGCTCAGTTGCACTCGCTGTTAAAGCTATAATAGGGACTTGTGGAAATCTCTGGCGAAATAGCTTTAGATTTCTATAGTCTGGTCGAAAATCATGTCCCCATTGTGAAATACAATGAGCCTCATCAACTGCAAGCGCTGTGATGTTTATCTTGCCTAGCCAGTTTTGTATATAATCATTTGAAAGTCTCTCTGGTGCGAGATATATGAGTTTATATCCTCCCATTTGTGCTAGTTGCATTCTCTGGTCTAGCTCTTCATGTGATACAGATGAATTAAGCATCGTCGCTGCTATACCATTTGCATTTAGTGCATCCACCTGATCTTTCATAAGTGAAATAAGTGGAGATATAACAATAGTAACTCCGTCACGCATAACAGCAGGTAGCTGAAAACAAAGTGACTTACCACCACCAGTAGGCATAATAACTGCCACATCATTTCCTGCTACAAAATGATCAATCACATCTTTTTGTACGCTACGAAAATCTTCATGTCCAAAATGTTTTTTCAAAAGTTTTTGCATAGTAATTACTATAATACAATCTATCTGTTTAAAAATCAAAAATGACATCTGAGATTCAGATGTCATTTAAAGTTGCTGTGATTTTTTCAAAGTAACTAATTGGTTTTTGTAGGCTTGATGGGATATGTCCACCACAGACATGACGTATCCACGCAATATAACCCCTAACCTGCTCTACAGAAATACCATCATTCTGTATACTTGGTTCATATCCTTGTTGCAAAAAACGTGTAGCATACCAAATTCTACCACGATAAAACTTCTGCTTTTTTTGTGAAAGAGTCAGTCTGGCACACTTATCAACACCAACTATAGGTGTGTGAACTATTATTCCTGTAATACAATGTGATCTATGTCTGACATTGTTTAAATGCGTTTTTTTGGGATTAACCCTAAATATTTTATTTGCTTCTACACATTTAATTATTTGACGTTTTGATATTTGTTCATGATTCACTGAAGATACTACGATATCATCTGCGTATATAGAAAAATGTAATTTATTTTCTCTGCAATAAGCATCTAAATTATCTGCAATACCCGACCATGAAATTACAAGATTCGTCAAATAAGGTGATGTTGGTGCTCCTTGAGTCAACCTACCTTTGTATGTAGTAAGCTCTACCATAATACGACAAAACTCTAGAAATACATCTGTATTGTGCACGCCATATTCATACAGTAAGCCTGCAGACATATCTTCAAACATGTTTTGTAAAATTTCTGATTTCACAGATGGAAAACAGTTTTTCAAATCAATATGCAATATCCACCGCGGCATACCACCATCTCTTGTGTGCTGATTGAGTAAATGTGTATACACGCCATCTTTCATGGTGACACCTGGCACAAATCCATACAAATTTTTATGCACAGGAAATCTATATAAAATGTAACGTAAAATGTAATATTGCAATTTTTTCAAAGAATCATCTGGTGCACTCAACAATCGTTTAGCACCACTTTTCTTTCTTTGATAAAATTGACGATAACACACCCAACTATCTAATACATCATGAATTTGAACTGATGTATATTGCCCATCAATTAAATTTGATAAAATATCAACCGCATCATCTCTTATCATTTTGTAATCTCCTTTTATGTTAAAGTACCTTTATTTTAAAAAAATGGGAGAAAGATAAATTCTCTTTCTCCCATAGAGCCCTAGCACGGTAGTTATGTGCTTTGGATATTCACCATTGTCAATAACACACCGTATTTATTACTCTGCAAGAAACTAAGTCAGCATAGTCTTTGCCATACTTGGAATCATCCTTACACTTATTTAGCTATCCGATAACAGACAGCCTCTATGGGCGTCGCGTAAAAAATCAACAAACCCAACAAATCGGCTCCTGCTCAATAATGTACAACTAATTATATTTACTGTCAATAAAAATAAAGAGCAATAAATCTATATAGATTCATTGCTCTAGTCCTTAATTCATGATTTATTTGACCATACCTCAATCAAGTCATTAATCATCTCTCTCATCACAACAGCACCACCACAGTCACCCGTTACAAAACTTGCATTAACTACATTAGTTTTTTGAAGCATCCTTGTAGCAGCTTCCTTATAATTAATATTACAATCACAAGTTAATGTTATGATACACGCCTGCGGATAATTAATTCTCAAAAAATTCAAGAATTGGACTGTTGCTTCAAAGCCATTAAGTCCCATGTACACGACGAACATAACATCATCTGCTTTGCAGAAATCACCAGCTTTTTCACCCAGAAAACAATCCTCCATTTCTTGTTGTTTCTCTGCTGCTAATGTCAAGTCTTCATTTGCATAATCCACCATAGAGTTAACTGCCCGATGTCGCGCGCTTACACCATCTTCTGTGTCTGCAACAATAGTTATATTCAGATTATCCTCATCTGTTTCTACACAACCCTTTTCATAGTCCATGACACTTCCATAGGTACAAAAAAGTGCCTGAAGACTCTTTTTGTCGCACAACATTTTTGACAAAGTTGAACTAAAATACATTCTGCTCAAAAAAGTTTTTTTACTCATTGCAATGCTCCCGTTCGTTTAACTTGCTGGAATTGACTACCCCATTTATTACTCATCCAACCATCATCTAACACTGCTATGGCAGATTCACGATTTATATCATTAGTATAAATTTCCACAAAAATATTTACACTATGGGGCAATTGATAAAACAATATTTCAGAATCATACAAGGCTTGAGATTCTTTTACATCACCATTAAATTGATCAACAGTTTCATGAGTTATTTGGCCAACTACACAAAGATTTTCCTGTGTAATTCGATGTGAAAACAAACCTCTACACTTTGGCGAAATAAATTGTTCAGAACCGACAGCAGTCAATGCAGAACTTTCCATAAGCTGATAAGCTTTACAAACATTGTCATTGTATACATGTAAGGAAATTCTGGTATACATAACATCATCAAAACAAAAGTTTTGATATTTTGCTTTTATAATGTTATCAACCTTCATATTACACAAAACACCAGAAAAATCACAAGCATCATCCTCCCACATATACGCCACAAACCTCAACTGCCGCATTTCTTTAGTATGCTTCAAACAAGATTGCTCTCTTTCTTGTTTTTTACGTTTATGTTTCTTATTCTTATTAGACTTCCTGCGAGATGCTTTTGACATTATATCTCCTCCAATAAATTTTTTGATAAAAAAAACAACCCTTTTCAAATTAAAGAACAATGTAAAAGATTAACACATTTTATATAAATTGTAAATAAAAAACATGTTAGAAAAACTAACATGTTAATTTATTATTATTTAGCTGTACAATTTTTTACGCGACCAATAACGATTCCTTCTAGCTCACATTTATCATCACCATTCTTACTGCAATCACAGTCTTTGTCTTCATATTTGCAATATCGTGTATGCTGTCCTGGATGTGCTTTCCATGTGTATTGTGTTGGATGTCCTTTGTCATCTGTATAAAACCACATATCACCCATTCCTATACCGCAGTCGTGTTCACCTTTACAGTTGTATGTATTTTTATCTTTTCTTGTATCGCTACCATGACCACTATTTGCAGAATCAATTACTGTTATCTTACGATGATCTCCTGTTTTACTATGAACTTCATCAATCCACATAACATGTCCTGTTGAATTACTTTTTGTGTGTTCATTATATTTAACTACAAGGAAGTCTCCCTGTTTAGCATTTTCCAATTTATGAATTCTCTCCCAACAAGACTTTTCTTCTTTGTTACCATCATCATTTACATTATCTATAAAATTATAAAAATCCATAGCTAATGGTCTATCTGCTTTTGCATGTGCTTTCCTACTGTCATCTAACAACTTATAATGATATGGTAATTTGTGAAATAATGCATAGCCTCCAAGACCAGAACAATCTGTTGCCCAATGTTTATTTGATGAATACGGCATTCCTGTTTCTACACAATAATGATGTTCATAACTAGTTTTTTTATCCTTTGCTTTATTTAAAATATGATGGTATTCACTAATCAAATCACTTCTAGCATCCGCATATTCATGTCCTTTTTTCACATCTGGACTAGAACAATATTTATTTTTATCTCCTTTTTCATCAGCTGAATGTTTGCAATCATATTCTATACGAGCAACACCTTCTCCTTTTTTATATTTTTCATTTGGCACAACAATGCAATATGCTTTACACTTACTTGCTTCACCCTTCAGACTTGTGTCCATATTAATTTTCCATACATCATCCTTACATTCGAAATCTGTTTTGCTTAACTTTGCATCATCATAAATCAAACACTCACTTTCTGTTCCGCTTGCTATGTCATACGCATCACCCAGTGTCATTCTATAATCTTTTTTACCACATTTTTCATCTTTATGATCTTTCCATGTATCTTTTTTGTTAGTGTGCTTTTTTGAACTATCTATAAATAATGTAGCATTTGCAAAATTTTCTGGTATCTTAGCTTCTCCATATTCTGCCAATTCACCTGTTTCTTCTCGTAAAATTGTTGCTGTATATGTAAGAGTATTATCATCTCTATTGAAAATCGGCTCTGTAAGTTCTGCAACAATCATCGTTTTATCTCCGTCTTCATTTTCTACTACGATTGTTGCATTTGGAGCATCGCCTACCTCAAATCCTAATGTATTTAAAAATATTCCTAGCTTTTCTTGTCCAACCTCTCTAAAAGGTCTGTCTGAAAAATAAATCACATCACTTTCTGGATTTGACAATGTCAAAATATATTTATCTCCTCCAATATTTTCAAATATTCCTCCGCCTGTTGAATGTGTGAATAAATATGTGGGTTCTGGTTGTTCTTCCTGCAACAGAGTGCTCACGTCTTCTGAAACACGCACATTATTGTTATCTGTAGCGGTTGGACTAAACGTAAAAAACGCTACAAAAATAAAAGCACCAACTGCAAGTAAAACTAATGGAAATATATATTTATTATTCATAAGACTTATATTTAATATTTATTTTTAATATATTTATTCACCTCCACCTGGACCCCAACCACAACTTATACTCATTGTTTTTTCTGCTTTTGTAAGTATACACATCAAATGTCTATAGTCACCATCATCAAACAAATATCCATCCTGTTTATTATCACTTTTATCTACAAATTCAAACCCTATAGTTCCATGATGACCTTTCCTGTCTTTGAAATAACTTTTCATTTTGGACCATTTTTTATCTGATACATCATTTACTATCATTGTTTTTGCATCCGTTGGTACAAGTGCCATGGATGTAGATGTCCATAATACATTTTTATCCCCTGCAATTTCACCAAAATTGATATTTGTTTCTTTTTTTAAGTCCATCATAAATTGTGAAATTTTATCCTGCTTCACTTCTTTTTTTACAACATCATTCTTTTCCTCTGCTTTAGCTTTTTCAGTCTCTTGTGTTTTTTCTGATTTTACGACCACATCATTTTCAGTCTCTTCTGACCCCGACACCGCAACTCCCATAAAAACAAAAGATGTAAAAATAAGTATTACACCCACAAGAATTGTTTTTCCTACTATTAATGAATTTGCTACAGTCTTTATCCATATATTTCGTAAAAACCATGCCCATAAAACAGCTGTAACAACAAACCAAATTGAAAAATCCATTAATAAAACCATGCATGAAAGGATAACTCCAACTACAAGAAATATCCAAAATAAAATTTTACTCTTTGGATCTTCATTGTTTTGATTGTCATTATTTTGTGATGCCGTATCATTTTTTTGTTGTGGTTTCTCTTGTCCTACATTTGATTCTTTATACATTTCATCAATCTCTTTTGGACTTTGAATCATTCCTCCATCATTTGCCTGTATTTTATTTAATTTGTCAGCATCACCGCTAACTTTATATGATGAAGTACGTAACATTCCAACTTTCCTAAGCCAATATGTAATTTTATTCATATTACTTTTGTTATGATTTATTATCTTTATAATACCATGAAAAAATACTTCCCGCTATTTCTACTGAATTATTACTTGCATATTCAAATATAAAACGACACCCATACTTATATAGGTGTCGTTGTTCTTAATATTCTACAATCATTAATTACATCTGAGTGGACAATGCATTCTTAAAATACAAAGACTGCACTCAACTGGTTTGCAATCTCTATTTATCACTTTTATAATAGTGCTTACCATAACATTAACAGTATCACTAAACATATCTTGCATATCAACTGACATCATCTGCATATAATCAGGCAAAGCTGCCATAAGATCTTTTTTAACACTAATACTCGTGACATTTGAGCTATCTATAATCCATGCCTGCAATGTATGAAAAATACTATAACCATTGTTTTCTATAACCTTAATAATCTTATCTGGGTTTATAACTAAGTCCGCAGACAATTTATGTATTTCAGTAAGCAATTCATCCTGCTTTTTTTCACTATATAGCGAACCACTACACTGCCTAAGGTCTTCTACTAAATTTTTAATCCTATCCAAATCAGCTGTTTCCAAGATGTAACCTCACTAGTTAAATTATGTTAAATTGTTAACTTGATTAACACACTATCATACAATATTTTTCAACAAAAATCAATCAACTTGTTCAATAATACTAGTTGCTTCAACAACTTTTTCAGCTTCATTACGTCCATTGAAGTACCACTTGTAAACATCATGAGCTACAGGTACTGTTGCTGATGATATTTCTCCTGTTTGACCCTCTACCATTATCACCATTACCATTTCTGGATTATCATATGGGGCATATGATACAAACCATGAATGCACTTCTTCACCGCCACCAAACTGTGCTGTTCCGGTCTTTCCCGCAACCTCAACATTTAATGATGAAAGCATTGTTGCTGTCCCTTCTGTTACGGTTTGTCGCATACCTTCTTGTACAATCTTTATTTCTTCATCCGTTGCTAAATTATCTTTTAATATCTTTTTTTCTATATCAATTTGCTTTTCAGTTTCTTTGTCTATTATATGAGAGACTACATGTGGTTCATACAAAGTCCCACCATTAACAATGGCAGCTATAGAATTGGCAACTTGCAATACTGTAGAAGTTATAAAACCTTGCCCAATTGATGCATGATATGTATTTCCTATATACCACCGCTCACCTATATAATCTTCCTTCCATTTTTTATCTGGATATAGACCCCTTGCCTCGCTTGGTAAATCAATGCCTGTTTTTTCACCATAACCAAACTTTGTCATATAATATTTCATTTTTTCTATTCCAAGTCCTGTAATATCACCATACCCACCTCCAATAGTATAAAAATATACATCACTTGAAACAGCAATAGCTCTTCTCAAATCAGTAAATCCATGAGCACGCCAATCTCCAAAAAAGAAATTTCCCAATTGAAGTCCTCCTCGACTTTCTATTTTATGGCTTGCTGAAATAATATTTTCTGATAATACTGCTATCCCCATTACTGGTTTCACCGTTGAACCTGGCGCATAAACACCTCCTATAGCACGATTAAAAAGTGGCCTATTTTCATCTGTTATCCACCTACTATATGTTTCTGAATCAATTCCCTTGGCAAAAATATTATTGTCATAACTAGGCAAACTAACCATAGCTCTAACAGCTCCATCACGAGGATCTAGAATTATTGCCATTGCTTTTTTTGTCTTTGCTCTATCTAGCTCTTTTTCTAATCTGTCATATAAAAAACTTTGTAATTCTTTGTCTATATTCAAATGCACTTCAAATCCATTTCTTGGCTCAATATCAACTAAATCTTTCACCATCCTCCCACGACTATCAACTAATGATCGCTGCGCACCATGTACGCCATGCAAATACTTTTCATATTGATATTCTATCCCTGTTTTTCCTATTCTATCTATAAGTAAATACTCTGGATTCTCTTCTTTTTCTTCTTTTTGTATTAATCCCTCGTAGCCCAAGATGTGTGCAAATTTTTCACCATCCACATAATTTCTAACAGCTGTTTGTTGTAAGTTAATTCC
>SWBW01009888.1_pt1 | contig 50483 bp, 55 predicted proteins | sample 4693041 | NCBI WGS metagenome assembly SWBW01 (sample SAMN10267271, study PRJNA491770) | bioreactor metagenome | isolation source: DHS bioreactor inoculated with marine methane seep sediment | place: Japan: Omine Ridge, Nankai Trough | collected 2006-05-06 | reverse complement strand
CTACAGACCGATCGCGAAGCCCTGACCAACCCTTATCCCACCGATTCCATGTTGCGCCGGCATTATGAAACCATGATAAGAATGCAACTGGATTGGCCATCGGCTCAGGAAAGCCGGGAACAGGCGCCTGTGCCGCAAGAACGCGCGGTCGAGGTGGCGGCCAGCGAGCCGTCCGTCGTTCAAAGCAGTCAACCTGAAGCCAAGGCAGAGCCCGCCATGCGTAATGAAGCCTTCGTTCGGGTGGAAAGCAAGACCGGCATACCGGAGGACTCGATTCTCAGGCGCCATTTCCTGTCTAATCTTCAGACCCAGATTGAGTCCGAGCTGCCGGATAGCCCGACTGATTCAGTGCTGAAACGCCATCACGATACCTTGGTCTGTACCAAATTGGCGGAACGGCTGGAGCGGATGCAAGGTTAGCTGAATAGGACGGTTATCTGTTTTATGCTGGCATCGCTCGCGAACGATACCCTAAAGGGCACAAGTGCGCCTCCTGTCGTCGGCACATCCTATGCTTAAACAGGGACATGATTGACGACCCAATCCTAAGCGGCAGGGTATGCGCTGCATACCCTGCCGCTTATACAATCAACCCTGCAATCCGCTTTACTGTTAATCCTGAACTCAAGTCCGCCAGGGATGTGCCGGCAGATCGGTAACGCCGATGACCTCAACGCCGGCCTTGGCAACCTGATGGTCATTTTCCACCGTACTGCCGCTGACGCCGAGCGCGCCGATCAGATTGCCCTCTTCATCCACGATGGGAATGCCGCCGGGAAACGTGATCAGGCCATTGTTCGAATGCTCAATGCCGTAAAGCTTGCCGCCCGGTTGTGACAGCTCGCCGATCTGTCCGGTATTCATACCGAAGAAGCAAGCCGTCTTGGCTTTTTTGATAGCGATGTCCACGCTACCGACCCAGGCATTATTCATTCTCACGAACGCCTTGAGATCGGCGCCGGAGTCCACTACCGCGATACACATCTGCGTGTTGATTCTTTTGGCTTCTTCAATGGCTGCGGCGATCGCCTTTTCAGCCTGTTCATAGGTTACGTGCATGTTTTGATCCTCCGGTATTTTCCAGCAAAGTTAGCACGATAAAAGAAAGCAGGACAAGACGGGCAAATACTTACAGCGTTATTCATTAGTTGGAAACATTGCCTTCAGGCATGCGTCGCCATGAAAACAAGCCATTCACTGACCGGCAGGGCGCCAGAGGTATCCATAAATTCGGTAGGGTACGCAGTGCGTACCTTCTGGGATGGCATTCACCGGAACCGTTGGAAAAGGTACCCAATGCGTACGAGACTGTGAAAGTATTCAATTTAAAGGATTTAACCACGAAGGACACGAACGCCTCCAAGGATGGAGGCGGTAGAATTGCGTCTGGAACAGCAATCGAGAGCACGAAGTTTTAAGTTTTTGATTAAGTTAATTTTTTCTTCGTGTCCTTCGTGATCTTCGTGGTGAATAAGGCTTTTTATGACGTTTTTTACTAATTCTTTCACAGCCTCGTACCCTACTGTATTTTTTCAGGCCTGAACAGGCGATGTAACGCTATATATTACAGTAGTCCCGCGCGTTTTATCCGGAATGAAACAGTCAGAAATGACACTAAGACTTAGTATTCAGGATCTGATGTTACGCACAGGCCGTGCGGTTTTAATAGCGGTAGGCCGGGTTGATAAAGCCAGCGTTCAAAGCCGCCTGGGCCGGGTTCCCGCTGAAGCGCCAACCCGTCCTGCACGTACTCATTAACCGAATGTACGCATAACATCGGTCAGGATTTTGTTCAGCTAACTAAATTGATTGTTATCCAGGCCGTGATGGGTTGAGAATGGCTTGAAACATTTAATCGTAATAAAAATGGAAGAGGCGAGTCCTATGGCTAATCACGTAAAATCCGAATCACCTGATTTAAAGCCGGGCACCAGCCCGAGAATGGAGCCTTTGCCCTGGGAGACGCCGAAACCCGCCGAGGAGGACCCGGAAGCTCCGCAACGGCTGAAGAAAATTCTCGCCAGTCCCAGTTATCGGCAAGCCGATCAGGATCTCGATTTTCTCTATCAGGACGATCTGCGTTTTTTCCGCTTGCAGGTTGATTTTTTAAAAGCCGAACGTCTGCTGGTGGAGAACCGGATCAAGCACAGCATCGTCGTGTTCGGCGGCACCCGGATCAAGGAACCGGGCGGTGCGAAGCGGAAAGTCGAAGCCTTGCAGGCGGTACTGGAAAATAGGCCGGACGATCCGGAGTTAAAAAGAAAACTGGCGATCGCCGAACGCATCTATGCCAAAAGCGGTTTTTATAATGTCGCCCGCGAGTTCGGCCGTTTAGTCGGCCAATCCGGCGAAGGCCCGACCGATTGCCAGTGCGTGATCATGACCGGCGGTGGCCCGGGCATGATGGAGGCCGCCAATCGCGGCGCTTACGACGTCGACGCCAAATCGGTGGGCCTGAACATTAATCTGCCCCACGAGCAATTTCCGAATCCCTATATCACGCCCGATCTTTGTTTCCGGTTTCATTATTTCGCCATGCGCAAATTGCATTTTTTATTGCGGGCCAAGGCATTGGTAGTGTTTCCGGGCGGCTATGGCACATTTGACGAATTGTTTGAAACGCTGACGTTGATGCAAACCCGCAAAATTCAGCAGGTGCCGGTGATTCTGGTCAGCGAGGCGTATTGGAAGCAGGCTTTCAATATCGATTTTTTAGTCGATGAAGGCGTGATCGATATCGAGGATCGGGACCTGTTCTGGTATGCGGAAACCGCCGAGGAAATCTGGCAGGGCATTCTCGATTGGCATAAGGTCAACGGCAAGCCGCTGTTTTGATAACTGCTTATGGGGAAAGATATGAACGAATTGACCCGAAAATTATTGCTTTTAGTGCCAATTGTCGGAATTTTACTGGTGATCGGACATCAACTGGAATTGCATCTTCCGGATCTCGAGCATTGGGTTAAAAATCTGGGGCCTTGGGCGCCGCTGGGCTTTATCGGTTTATTCGTAGTACTGACGCCTTTTTTTGTCTCTGTCGACGCACTTTGTTTTGCCGCGGGCCTGCTATTTTCCATCGGTGCCGGTACGTTTTACATTGTCATTGCCACTTATCTTGCGGCAGCACTCATATTTGTACTGGGGCGTTATTTATTCAGGCAGAAAGTGGTCAGTTTTATTGCCAGGCATAAAAAAATTGCCGCTCTGAATTCAGCCTTGGCCGATCAGCCTTTCAAATTAATGTTTCTATTGCGCTTGACGCCGCTGCCGTTTGCGTTGCTCAGTTATGCCTTTGCTATTGCCCCGGTCCGATTTTGGCCTTATCTGACGGCAACCAGCGGCATATTCATTTACAACCTGGCCTTGGTCTATATCGGTTACACAACCAAGCATCTGGCCGGGTGGGCCAGCGGCGCCTCGGCACAACCGACGGTGCCGTATCCGTTACTGACGGCCGGGTTGTTGCTTACACTGGGAATCATGTTTTATATCTCGAAATTAGCCGGCAAAGCGCTTAAGGATTTGCATATCGATAACGATAGGGAAAAGTGACGCGATAAGCTTGCTTCGACCTGCCATAGCGGAATTGACATGGATCGACTAAAACGGCGCTATTTCCCCGGCAGGCGAACTTTTTCCCGGTGTGCTGGGTATAAACTCCAGGTCGAGTGAAAATTTCAATCATAAGGAGATAATCATGAAGATAAAGTCATCCAGTCCAGCCGGATTGACCCCATCGGTTATTTTGATTTTGGCCTGTGCGATTACGCTTCTTTCAACTTCATGTTCCGTTTCAAAGCCTAAACATGAAGCCAAGTCGGAAGCCGTGCCGGAACAACAGATTTGTACTCAGCTGCAAGAATTGATAGACGCGCATCCTGATAAGTTTGCCAGGTACAGGAAAAACAAAAGCGTCACTCGAAGAATGATCCTTTGGGATGCAACGATATTGTTTCCTGGCGCTAATAACTGTCAGGTCTGGGAATGGGCTGCCGGTTTAAGCAATTATTATTGCGAATGGAAATCACATGACGGCATGAAGGGAGCGCAAGCCGATTTTCATAAAGGGGAAGGCATCCTGGAACGGTGCTTGGGAACGCAATGGACAGCCCAGACCAATACGACCGCTTCCGGGGGAGAACATACCCGATTCAGCAAAGAGGGGTCCAAGACGATTGTCTCAATTCGTTATTTCAAAGATCAAAATTGGCAGACCATCTTATATATCGGCGATAAGAGTAATCTGAATACTCCGGTTCAATGAAATGTTGCAATGGGCTATCTGGCTTCGACCATAATCATCAGTACTCTGACAATTTTGTTTTGATGAGTCACTGATGTTACGCGGGCAATTGATTTAGGAACACGCACAAAAATAACTTCCTCAAGTGCGCGGATGAATTTCTGGTGTAGGTGCGAATTCATTCGCACTGTGCGAATAAATTCGCACCTACACCGCGATTCAGGTACCGCAATGTTCGCAGTAAAACAGAACATAAAACGATTCGTGCGTAACAGCAGTAAATCATTACCTCTTAGCTCGCATGGCTAAACCGTACCCGCTCTTCGGCGGAGCGCCCGAGCACTTTGGCAAACCAGGGCGGCGGCGCGTCGAATACTTTCTGGAATTCCTTCAGTTTATCAAGCGCTTCAACAACTTCGGGCTCCTTGATCGGGTAGATATCGGCGCGGATGACTTTCGCGGCCGCGGGGCCGCCTATCGACTGCACGAACAGGACATGGCAATCCTTGATCAGGTTGGCGCGGAACAGGTTTTTGTCCTCGGCGCTGTCGGCTTCGATGGTTGAGCGGATATCGACCAGTTTGCACTCGGTGCGCGACAACTGGTAAACCAGGAAACGGATACAGGAGCCGAAATGTCCGTTGAGCAGCGCGCCGCTGTTCGAGCCGATGGCGACCCGGATCGATTCGGGCATGTCGCCTTCTTTATAGGGCTGGATTTCCGGCAGATTTTCATCTTCCGCTTCATCGCCCCACAGATAGCGCACCGCCAGCTTGATGTTTTCAAGGCCGATGCCGATATCCTCGCCGTCTTCCTCGCCATCAAGACTGCCGATGCCGGTCTTGAGATTGGTGACAGTGATCGATTTCAGTTTTTCATCACTCAGCGGCGAGCCGGCGCGCTCATGCAGGATGTCCAGCAATCTCGGCACGCCGATGCCGGGCAGGACGCGCGTCGCCAGGGCGATGCGCAAGGCTAGTTCACGGGGTAAGGATTCCATATCAAGCTCCTGATAAATGTGGGTGTAGGGGGCGAGAGGGGATGCGTAATAATTTCAGTATGTTTCTTGTCGAGGCCAGATCCAGGGCGCTGAAATCGTCGTGGGTTTTCAGATCGGGATTGGCGCCGGCCGCCAGCAAGCATTCAACCGCCTGTTCCCGGCCGCTGGAAGCGGCGAATATCAAGGCGGTGGCTCCCGAGGCGGCGTTTTGGTAATCGATATCGATACCGGCGGCGATCAAGGCGTCGATACTGGCGAGATCCTGCGCGTAACAAGCGGCCCACAGCGCATTATTGCCGTATTGATCGGTGACGCTTAAATCGGCGCCATGTGCGATCAGGAACCCGACGATATCGTCGCGGCCTTGCTGGCAGGCTAAAATCAGCGGATACATGCCGGTATTGTTGGGAGAAGAGGGATGGCTGACGGAAAAATAATGGTTCTGTAGCCAGTCCGCGATCTCAGGCTGCATCGCTGGCGCCCTTGTGGTTTTCTTTCCAGCCGGAATAGCCGCCTTCCAGACTGTAAACATCCTTAAAGCCAAAGTCGGCGAAGAATTCCGCAAGATGCTCGCTGGCATGGCCGTAATAGCAATAAATCAACAGGCTGCGCTGTTTGTCGCCGCGTTTGATCAGTGACTCTTTCAAACCCTCGTGCACATGCAGCGCATCTTCCAGATGGCCGGCCTTGTAGTCTTTCAGGTCCCGGCAGTCCAGAATCATCGGGCGGGCGTCTTTGATCAGTTTCTCAGAATCGGTAACGGAGATTTTTTTATATTTCATCGGCGTGTCATGACGTTAAAGTCACCCTCATAAAAATACGGCTGTTTGTAGTAAAGCTGACAATCGCTCGGTTTTGTCGCTCAAAAATGGATTTGGAAAAGTTCTTGTTTATCACTTTCAATCAATTAGCCAATGTCAGCAGGTTCTATCCAGAAGATAAGCAAAACATTTGCCAATTTTCTCGCGGCGAGCCTATGGGGACGTGCTGTTTTGTCAGGCAAAAAAAAGCGTCTTATTCTATAAAGATAAGACGCCGAGCTCAGCTTCATGGGCAAATTGAGAAGGACGATGAAAGTGGTTACACATTAAAGATGCACTAATGGTGCCAAGTTACTAATTCCCATAATTTCAATAACTTGTTAAATATTTCTTTAAATCGCGGTTATAACGAAATGTATAAATTGCACCAAGATTGCCTCGCTGAACGACCATTTTGGTGCGACCCAAAGCGGTTTAAATCGCGCCGACAGCCGCTTCTTTAATCACGACAATGGTATTTTTTTCGGCTTCTTCAAAAGACACGACCTCCGTATTCGGCTTATAGGTTTTTGCCTCCCTGTAAGCCGTGGCCACCTTGTCTTCGGCGGACTGGCCTTTTAAATCATTTTTTTCTATATACAGTTCTTCAAGCAGTTCATTCCACACCAGGCCTTGCTTGTAAGGAAGCAGTTTAAACGTCACGCCTTCCATGACCACTTGCATGCCTTTGCCGATATTTTCAACATAAATCAGGGCGATGCAGTCTTCGGCGAAGTCGGCCTTATATTTTTCAACGAATAAAGGCAGTAATTTCAATTCCGCCAGCAAACCGCTGATGAATTTGATCTTGTCGTTTTCAATCACGAGGGCAGAGTGAATCAAAAGAGCTTCGGGCGGGTTGCGGTCGTTTGTATTTGTACTGCCTTCACGCAATTTACCTTCCTTCAAAACCAGATCGCCACGGTAAGCGTAAACACCGGTATCGCTGGTCTGGCCGTTCACCAGTGTGACAGTCAATAATCCTTGCGCTTGGTAAGTGTCGAGTAGCATTGTGTTTTTCTCCTGAACATTTGATTAAATAATGAGATTGGGGCTGTCTGTTGTTTGGGCAGCATCCTGGTTTCCCGCTTTATTTTGAGATTAGCAAAATGCTTGCCAAAAGTTATCTATTTACTAGCGACTATAAAAAAACAGGCGATGAAGGCTGGCTGATTCAGGAGCGGTGAGCGACAGCGGGGCTTTTTCAGAAAATGTTCTTTGAACAAATTTACGAGAAAACTGTTCAAAGAACTAACAGTTGCGGTCTTTGAGGCAATACAAACAATAAAAATGTAGGAAATGCTACAAAACGTCAACTGCCGATATGTTGTCCAGATCGTTGACGGTTTTGGCAAATTGGTTTTTGTATCTTTTGGGGTGGAGATACGATCGTTAAAGTTGAGGTGTCAACCATGTGGTTAATATTCCTGACACTGATTTTATTCGCTGTTCTTATCAAAACAGAAAAGAACATGCCTTACCTTAAAGACCCTCCCGATAAAATGCGGGAGTCCTACAAGACTAACTTCAAACTGTTCGCATTTAATGAAATAACCCTGGCGCTTTTATCTATCGAATCGCTGTATTTGCTGGTCGACAGGTTTTCAGGGCACGGGCTGCTGAGCGACATGCCCGACGGGCCGTTCAAATATCTGCTGGCGTTTGTACTGATGGATTTAACGCTCTATCTATGGCATCGCTCGGAGCATGCCTTCAAGCTTCTCTGGGGCTTTCACCAGGTCCATCACAGTGATGCCTGCTTGAATGTCTCAACCTCGGTACGTTTTCATACCCTGTCCCTGATCTTGGTCATCATCGTCAAGACCCTGTTTTTTATTACCATGGGGCTCAGCGCGGTAACCATTCTGTTTTATGAAGGCATCGTGGCTTTGTTCGTCACTTTCCAGCATGCCAATATCACTTTCCCTTACGAACAGCGGATCGCGAGAATATTTGTCGTGCCGCGTTTACACAGGCTGCACCATTCGCGCTCGTTAAACCAGCGCGACAAAAATTTCGGCGTCGTCTTTTCGTTTTGGGACAGGCTTTTTGCCACCTATCAGGATGCCCGCCCCGCGGAAATCGGACTGGCGGCTATACAACATCCCAGTTGTACGCAGTTGCTGAAAATGGGCTTTGTAAGCGCCCTGGATTCCATGGCTTATTTTTTTCGCACGACCAGGAGAACCTACAGTGTCATCAATGAATTTTTGCACTTTAACAATTAGGGAATATGATGAATAATTGGCGAGGCCAATTGACAAGTCCGGTGTTAATGACTAGAAAAATATGTCCGACATTTAAATTTAAATACGCCCTGTTTATCTGTGCGCTGCTACCGTTTTTGCTCATGGTGGCGGATATCATAACCGACGACTTGGGGGCCAACCCCGTAGAAGAATTATTAGACCGAAGCGGTGTGTGGGCCTTGCGCTTTTTGCTGATCACCTTGTCGGTCAGCCCTGCCCGAATGCTGTTTCGGAAACTGCCGGTCATGAAATACCGGCGCATGCTTGGCCTGTTTACCTTCTTTTACAGTACCGTCCATTTATTGGTTTTTCTGGTTTTTGATCACTCCCTCAACGGCGCCTATATCCTTGAAGCCATTGTCAGAAGTCCTGCCGTTGATATCGGCCTGATGGTCTATCTGATCCTGATTCCCCTGACCGTGACCTCGACCAACCAGATGATGCGCCTGATGGGCAAGCGCTGGGCGAAGCTGCATAATCTCGTGCATACCGCCGCCTTGTTGAGCATCATGCATTTCGTCTTCAGTGAAAAAGTCGATATATCCATTCCGCTGTTTTACGGCGCCTTTCTGCTTTTCCTGCAAATCATTCGCATCATATACAACAAGCGCAAGCAGAACGCTTTGCTCAAACGCCTGAATTTGCAGCACGATAGCGAAATTTGAGGCGAACGTGCACGCGGCTATCTTCGACGAGATCGAGACCTGCCTTTTAAGGGCGTCTTGCCGTAAAATAAAAAACCAGTCATTTTTCATATTGCCATCATGATCACTATAAGAACCGCCGAACCTTCCGACGTCGCGCAACTGGCGGCGCTTCTGGAAGAGCTGTTTGCCATCGAAGCCGATTTTGCCTTTGACCGGGACAAGCAGATTCAAGGGCTCAAGCAATTGCTGGCCAGCGAGAAGGACGCTCTTTTCGTCGCCGAGTCGGACCGGCGCGTGGTGGGCATGTGCAGTTTGCAAACCCTGATTTCCACGGCCGAAGGCGGACCGGTGGGGCTGGTAGAGGATCTGATCGTGACAGAGGCGTTCCGTCATCAGGGCATCGGCGAGAAACTGTTGGCCGCGACCGTCGACTGGGCGGAGCGGCGGGGGCTCAAGCGTTTGCAGTTGCTGGCCGATAAAAACAATGGACCGGCTCTGCAATTCTATGCAAAACAGGCCTGGCAGCCCACGCAGCTGATTTGTCTGAGAAAGGCCTAGCGCAATGCTGGTATAGTTAATGCTCTATCCGGTTTTTTAACTTGCGTTTGAGAACACACCATGAAATCGAAATTGATGCCCTCCATTGTCCTGAGCCTGTTCCTGTTGTTGTCGATTGGCGCGCGTCCGGCGCAGGCGGCTGAGGTGCCGGTTATCGCGGCCGCGTCGGATCTGCAATTCGCGCTCGAGGATATCGCGCGGCGATTCACTCAGGACACCGGGCGCAACGTCAAACTGAGCTTCGGCTCGTCCGGCAACTTTTTCCGCCAGATCAGCCAGGGCGGGCCTTTCGAACTGTTCATGTCCGCTGACGAGCAGTATGCGCTGACCCTGGCCGAGCAGGGGCGGGCTATCGATCAGGGCGTGCTGTACGCGCTGGGACGGCTGGTTTTGTTTGCGCCGGAAGGCTCGCCGCTAGAGCCCGATGCCGAACTGAAGGGCGTAAAAGAAGCGCTGGAAAAAGGCCAGCTCAAGAAATTCGCCATCGCCAATCCCGAGCACGCGCCTTATGGTCGCGCGGCGCAGCAGGTGCTGCAAACGCTGGGCCTGTGGGACGACCTGCGGGCGCATCTGGTGCTGGGTGAAAACGTGTCGCAGGCGGCCCAGTTTGCAGCATCGGGCGCGGCCGAGAGCGGTATTTTCGCCTACGCGCTGGCGCTTTCGCCGAAACTGAAAGCGCAGGGGCGCTTCGTGCTGCTGCCCGAAACGCTGCACCAGCCATTGCGCCAGCGCATGGTTCTGCTGAAGCCGGCGGGCGAAACCGCCAAAGCCTTTTATGCCTATCTGCAGCAGCCGGCCGCGCGCACCATTTTTGAGCAGTACGGCTTTATCCTGCCCCAATAACACCGATGGATTGGCAAGCCCTGTTACTATCAGTAAAACTGAGCGCCTATACCGTGCTGTTTTTGCTGCCGACCGGCATCTGGACCGGCCGCCGGCTGGCCTACAGCCAGTTTTACGGCAAGAGCATGGTGCAGGCCTTGCTGGCCATGCCGCTGGTCCTGCCGCCGACCGTGCTGGGCTATTATCTGCTGATGTCGCTGGGCGATGCTTCCTGGGCGGGGCAGATGCTGAAAAGCCTCATCGGGCACGCGCCGGTCTTCAGCTTTGAAGGACTGGTCATCGCCTCTATCATTTTCAACCTGCCCTTCGCGATCCAGCCCATGCAGCGGGCTTTTGAAGCGATACCGCGCGATGTCAGGGAGGCGGCGTCCTGCTGCGGCATGCGCCCCGCCAAGGTCCTGCTGCGCATCGAGCTGCCGCTGGCCTGGCCCGGTATCGTCTCGGCCATGGTCATGACCTTTGCGCACACGCTGGGCGAGTTCGGCGTGGTGCTGATGGTGGGCGGCAACATCCCGGGCGAGACCAAAACCATCGCCATCGCCATTTACGACCGGGTGCAGGCGTTCGACAACGAGGCCGCGGCGGTCATGTCGGCGTTCCTGTTATTTTTTTCCATGATCATGATCGCCTTGACCTATCTGATTACCGCCCGTACCCGAACCTTCCATGGATGACACGCAAGGCCTGCGGGTCCGGCTGACACAGGATCAGCCCATACCGCTCGATATCGACCTGTACTGCCGGCCCGGCGAGGTGCTGGCGCTGGTCGGGCCATCCGGCAGCGGCAAGACCACCGTGCTGCGCGCCATTGCCGGGCTCCATCATCCCGAGCACGGCTCGGTCGGCTGCCAGGACGAAGTCTGGATGGACAGCGCCAGGGATATCTATCTTGACGCGCATCAGCGCAAAGTGGGCCTGGTTTTTCAGCATTACGCGCTGTTTCCGCATTTTACCGCCCTCGGCAATGTGCTGGAGGCGTTGACGCATCTGCCCAAGCCTCAGCGCCATGAACGGGCCCGGGCATTATTAAGGCGCGTGCATCTGGGTGGGTTGGACGACCGCTATCCGCACGAGTTGTCCGGCGGCCAGCAGCAGCGCGTCGCCGTCGCCAGGGCGCTGGCCAGGGAGCCCAAAGTGCTGCTGCTCGATGAGCCGTTCTCGGCCGTCGATCAGGTCACGCGGCGGCGTTTATACCGTGAACTCAATGAACTGCGCCGCTCCCTGTCCATGCCCATCGTTCTGGTCACGCACGATCTGGAAGAGGCGACCTTGCTGGCCGACCGCTTATGCCTGCTGCACAGGGGCGTGACCCTGCAGGCCGGGACGCCCCTGGAAGTGGCCGCGCGCCCGGTCAGCGCGCTGGTTTGCCGGCTGATGGACCAGCAGAACCTGTTTACCGGCCAGGTCATGAGCCACGATCCGCAAAACCGGATCACCCGGCTGCGCTGGCGAGGCCTGATCCTGGAAGCGCGTTACCAGCCCGAATACGCCGTGCAACAGCGCGTGTGCTGGATGATCCAGTCGGCCAACGTGCTGCTGCACCGGCGCGGCCGCCATTCCAACGGCGACCGCGAGAACCCGCTGTCGGGCACTATCGTCGAATACATGGTGCTGGGCGAGCATGTCAGCGTCCTGGTCCAGGTGGACAGGCAGCTCAGGATCAATCTCGCCATGACCGTGCCCTTGCATGTGGCCAGGCGCAACGCGCTGGCCTATGGCGAGCAAGTGACCGTTTCGCTGCTGGCCGACGGCATTCACCTGATGCCGTTTGAAAAACTGCGAGGGGACAGGGCGGGCGAGGATCTGGTGTGACCAGGCGGTTGCTGGCGACAGTAGAACCAAACTATCTTGTATTTACCTGATTTTGCATCGGTTTGACACCGATTTGCCGTGGGTTCCGGCATAATGGAACCATTGCCGCATTGGACTTTCAGGCCGATACCATGCAAAACATCACCAAAATCCGCCGCCATTTTCTGACGCCGGCGCCTATGCCCTGCTTAAAATAAACTGACAGGATCATGTTGAAGTCAGGAAAAACCGCATTATGGTTGAGCTTGTCGCTGCTGCCGGGCTGCATGGTCGGTCCGGATTACCGGCCGCCGCAAACCGATTTGCCGGCCGCCTGGAGCCAGTCCTTGACCGGCGCTGCAGCAGCCGACACGGCGGATATCAGCAGTTGGTGGCGGACCTTCAATGATCCCGTCCTGTCCGAGCTAATCGAAAAAGCCCAACTCGGCAACCGGGAGCTGCGGCAAGCCGAGGGCAGGGTGCGCGAGGCGCGGGCGCGCCGGCAGCTGGCGCAGGCCAATCTGTGGCCGACTTCCTCGCTCGGCGCCTCGGCCAGCAAAAGCGGCAGCAGCAAGGAAGCCGGCTTCAGAGCGGGGGCGACCGGCATCGGCATGACCTACGAAATGTACAGCTACAGCCTGGATGCCAGCTGGGAGCTGGACCTTTTTGGCAAACAGCGCCGGGCCATCGAGTCCGCCGATGCGTCGGAACAGGCGGCGCGGGAAGATTTGCGCGATGTCCTGGTGAGCCTGTACGCGGAAGCGGCATTGAATTACGTCGATCTGCGCAGTCTGCAGAAGCGCCTGCGCATCACCGAAGCTAATCTGGCCGCGCAAAGCGAAACTTACGACATTGCCCGCTGGCGCCAGATGGCCGGCCTAACCACCCAGCTGGATGTCGACCAGGCCAAATTGGCCATGGAAAACACCCGCGCCGAGCTGCCCAATCTGGGCAGTTCCCTGGCGCAGGCCAAACACAATCTCGCCCTGCTGCTGGGCCTGCAGCCGGCCGCCCTCGACGCGCTGCTGGATCAAACCGCGCCTATCCCCGCGGCAATCGGCGGCATTGCCACCGGCATCCCCGCCGATGTGTTGCGACAGCGGCCCGACGTGCGGCGCGCCGAGCGCCAACTGGCGGCGCAGACCGCTCAGATCGGCGTCGCCGTGGCCTTTGCCTTTTCGGCCTCGGTCGGCGTTATCTTCGGCTTCATGCCGGCCCGCAAGGCGGCGCGTATGGACCCGATCGAGGCGCTGCGGCATGAATAGTCGTTCAGGTTAGGGTACCTAAGTTGCAATGTAGGTGCGAATTCATTCGCACTATTCGCACGCTATGAATACTCTACTAATTTTACTCGTCAGAACAAGACTGACTATAGAGCCGGGAACATGCTATAACAAACATATTTGCCGACGGCGGAATTAAAGCAGAGACATTGAGGTATTGAAGATGTTAACAATCAACAGGTTTTCAGCCATGCTGGCCGTTTCTGTCATGGCGCTTGGCATAGGGCTTGAAGCGCAAGCCCATCCCAGGGACGGGTACTACTTCGGCCGTTATCACCGTCATCCGGGGTTCAGCTTTTATTTTGGTGTGCCGTTATATCCCAGACCGTATTCTTATCCCTATTACTATCCTTATTCCCCTTATTATCCTTATTATCCGCCAGAAATCATCCGGGTTCCGGTCAGTCCGCCGGTCTATATCGAGCGCGCCAAGCCGCAGCCGGCACAGCCGCTTCCGCCTGGGTACTGGTACTATTGCAGCGATCCGGAAGGCTATTACCCTTACGTCAAGGAATGCCCGTCCGGCTGGCGGCAGGTCGATCCGGTGCCGCCGTCGCCCAGATAGCAGGAGAGAGCCATCATGAAATATCAGAAAAGTTTATCAGGACTCATCATCGTGACGGGGCTGGCCGGCTGCGCGTACATGCCGACCGGGCCCAGTGTCATGGTATTGCCCGGCACCGGGATGTCGTTCCAGCAATTTCGCCAGGATGATACGCTTTGCCGGCAATATGCGTATGGGCAGGTGGGCGGCAGGACCGCTAATCAGGCCGCGGTGGACAGCCAGGTCGGCAGCACCATTGTCGGCTCGGCGCTTGGAGCCGCCGCCGGAGCGGCAATAGGCGGCGGCGGGGGCGCGGCGATAGGCGCGGGAACCGGTATGGTGGCCGGCGGACTGGTAGGGACGGAAGAAGGCCGAAGAGCCGGCTATGCTACCCAGCAAGACTACGATAATGCCTATATCCAGTGCATGTACGCCAGCGGGCATCGCGTGCCGGTATCCGGACAATTCATCTACGAAGACCAGGCCACGGAGCCCGGGCCGTCCATCCGGGTTCCTCCGCCTCCGGAGGGCACGCCGCCGCCTCCACCCAGCAGATGAAACAAGGATTTGGTCGTAAATAATTTTTGTTTAAACATAGGATGTGCCGACGACAGGAGGCGCATCGTTCGCGGGCGATGTGCTTCACTGCGCCGCCTGAAGCGCCTGCTTTTGGTCAGCACATCCTATGCAAGATTCCAGTTTCAGGAAGTCATTTTTAGTCAAATCCTAAGGAAGCAAGAGCCATGCATTTGCCATAGGTTTCTTCGGGTTTGCGCATGACGCAAAAAACGCGGCAAAGCGTTATTAAGCTCACTGTTGGAACTGATAATCAGCTAGCTCCACGGAATCCGTCACGACCGAATCGACAAAGATAAATCTCATGCTTGTCGCGTGCCGTTAATAACCGCCGAAAATTAAGGTTTTAGGCAATCCCTCTTAAACAGCCTCCATCAATCCGGCAATCAACCCCACCGGATGCATGACCGCCACCGGCGGCGCTAACCGGCCGGCGCCGGCCGCCAGATGCAGGGCGCAGCCGATGTTGGAGGTGACCAGCAGGTCCGCGCCGCTGATGTGCAGGTGCTCGATTTTTTCGGCGCCGAGAGGACCGGCTATGTGCGGGTGGGTTAGCATGTGCGTGCCGCCGGCGCCGCAGCAGACGGCGTTGTCGGCCAGCGGCGCCAGGTCGATGTCCGGGATGCGCGCCAGCAGATCGTAAACGGCCTGCTGATTTTTCAGCTGGTTGCGCTGGCTGCAGGGTTCGTGCACGGCGACGGTTTTAGGATAGGCCTGAAGCGGCGTTTTATCGGGCCAGTGCCGATTGACAAAGTCGGTGATGTCGAACAGCTGGTTATTGAAAAAATCGAGCTCTTCGTCATCGAAATCGTCGATGCTCAATTGTTCGTATTCGCTCAGCATCAGGCCGCAGGCGCTGGCTGTGTAGACGATGGCATCGACATCCAGCGAATTGAACACGCCGACATTGCGCCAGGCCATCCGGGCCGCCGTTTCGGCGTGGCCCCGGTGCTGGTGTATGGCGCCGCAGCAGTTCTGCTGCTCGGGAACGATCACGTCGAAGCCGATCCGGTTCAGCACGCGTATGGCGGCCAGCGCCGTGGCCTTGTCGAAACTTTCGGCGATGCAGCCGGTAAATAAGGCCACGCTGCCGCGCCGGTCGGCAGGGGTCAGATAAAACGGCTCCAGCGGCGCGGCATCGATGGCCGGCAGCAGGGATTCATAGGCTTGCAGTTTTAAAGCCGATAACAGCCCGGATTTGCGCAGCAGGGCTTGCAGGCCCGAGCGCTGATAAAAACCGAGCAGCCGGCTGATCACGCGCAGCCGGGGTTTGTGCTCGATCAGCGCCAGCGATAGTTTTTCAAGGCGTTTGGTCCAGCGCGCGGGCTTGACCATGCCGGCGAGCTTTTGCCGGCTCTGGTCCAGCAGTTGTCCGTAAGCCATCTTGCTGGGGCAGACGGTCTCGCAGGCCCGACATTGAAGGCAGTTGTTCAGATGCTTCAGGTCTTCATCGGAAGGCGCGGCGGACTGGTTGAGGATCTTGTCGATGGTGCGTATGCGGCGGCGCGGCGATTCTTCGTCGATACGGTCGATTCTGAAGGTCGGGCAGTGGCTGACACACTGGCCACAGCGCATGCAATCGCCAGCCTCGGGAATGTACAAGCCATCCTGCTGATATACGGCGTCAGTGCCGAATCCGTCATCTTCGAAAAATTCCAGCATGTTTACGACTCCATGATGAAGGCATAGGCCCGGCGCAGCAGTTCCATTTCGGTCGGCGACTGGCCTCTTAACTGGGTCAGGGTCCTGAACTGGCAGCCTTTGCTTTCCACCAGCTGATGCGGCGGGTCCAGCAGGTCGAAACGGGCCAGGTAAACGGTAATGATGCCGCCCGGCGTCTCGATCCGTTCGCGGTAGCCGGCCTCGGCTTTCAGCAGGTGGGTCGGCAGATCCAGGGCGGTGCCGACCGCCTGCACGACGGCGGCCGGATGCGTGCTGACCACATCATGCTCCAGTTCTTCCGATTCCAGTGCCGAAGACAGCAAGGGCAAAGGCGAGGGCGCGCAGACGCAGCCGTTGGCATGCTGCACGAACAGGGTCAGGGCGCTGATGGCGCCGTTGTAATACAGGATAACGCGGTTGTTTTCGAAAGCTTCGGTCATGACGGCTGCGAGTGGTGGATGTCCCAGAGGTTTTTATAACTGCTGTCCATGCGCGAGAGGCGGGTGGTGATCTGAGAGAGCCGGGTAAACGCGGGATAGCGTCCGGGTCTGCTGGCGCCGTACCATGCCTCCATCGCCTGGGTCAGCTGTTCTTTTTCGGCGTAGCACTGGGCGATCTGGGCTTTCAGCCAGGCCATGCTGTTGACGGGATTCAGTTCCACGATCCGGTAATGGGCGCCGTTCTCGAAAATGCGCACCCCGCCGCCTTCGGCCGCGGTCCGGTAAAGGCTGTCCGAATTCGTCACTTCGATGCCGGCCAGATAGTCGATGCCGAAGTCGTGGAATTCCGGCAGCCACGGCACGGTCGGCCCCATCAATACCGTGACGGCATCGCGAGCCAGTTCGGCCAGGCGCGGAAAGGTCTTGTTGATCAGTGAGCTGGCCGTGATGAAGACCCAGTCGGCATCCGGCAGCAGAAACTCGCAGGCCGGGTCGGGATAATCGCCGTGCATGGCCTGCCGCTCGATAATGTGCAGGTCGATTTGTTCGGCATAGCGCTCGATGCCCGGGTAACGGCCGATCACCACGACTTTCTTGCCCTGCAGTTGCGGCAGGAAATGTTCAAACACGGCCAGGTTGCCCAGCCCCGGAGCCGGCTGCAGAGTCAGGCCGGCCGGCAGTTCGCGCGCGTTCAGGCTGCAATTGATCGCGGCCATGCCGATGGTGGCTTTGTAGGGCTCCCAGTCGGTAATCCAGCCGGCCAGCTCGCCCAGCGTTTTGCCGGCCAGCGTGCCGGGCCAGGTCAGGGTCCGGGTCGGCAGGCCGGGGCTCATGGCCAGGCCTAAAACGCTATCGCCGTCCCGTTGCGCTTTGCAGGCCGTCCACACCAAACCGACGGTCAATTCGGTGATGCGCGCGTTGTCGGCGGCATAATCGAGCAGCAGTTCGTAAATTCGATTCGCTTGGTTCATGGGCTTGGCTCATTCCGGCATCGGCAGCAATTTGGCTTCGGCCGTGATCCTGTCCGCGCTGCCCCAGGCCGTGATGCCTTCAACGAACCATTTAGGTTTGGTCGGATGCGGCCTGACCACATCGTATTCGGCATAAAAGGTGCCGTCGCTGTTGAATTGCAGGCTGCCGATACGCTGCTGGCGCTGGTCGTGCCAATAACCGGCCAGGTTATGGTCGCCGGTGAACGGATCCTTGATCAGCTCAAAGCGCGCCTGATCGAAATACGGGTAGTGCTCGATGCTGCCGGCCGTGAAACCGAGCCGGTCGATTTCATCGCCGATCCGATCGCATATCGAGGCGCCCAGCTCGCGTTTTATCCGGATGTGCTCGTCCAGTTCCATCGCTTACGCCTCCAGGCCGGCGGCCAGGTCCATGATCACCGAGCCGCCGGACAGGTCCTTCGGGTCCAATTGTTGCAATTGCGACAAAATAAGCTGGCCTTCAACCAGAAGGCCCTGGCGCAATTTGATGAACGCCAGCGCCTTCAGCGTGTACAGGTAAAACAGCGAAATTTCGTTCGCGTACAGATTCCATTTTTTCGGCTCCCTGGCCAGCCTGCGATAATCACTGGGAAAGCCGCCCTGCCTGGCCGATTCCTCAAGCCCCGACAGGGCGATGCGTTCAGCTTCAGGCAGGCGCTTCTGGTAGAAGTAGAACTTGTACAGGGCGAAATACGTTTGCAGGCAATGCCGGTCCATGGTCTGCGCCTGGATGAACAGCGTTTCCGCGCGTTTCTGGTCGACCGAACTGGCTATGACTGCCGATTGCAGCAATTGATTGACCTCGGGCGGCATGTTCGGACTGAAGGTGATGCGTTCCCCCACGTCCATGGCTACCAGACCTCGGCGGGCGCAATCAGGTTGGCGACAGGCTCTCCGCCCAGCAGATGCTGATCGATGATGGTTTTGACATCGGCCGGTTTGACTCTGCCGTACATGACGCCTTCGGGGTAAACCAGCACGCTCGGTCCCATCATGCAGGGGCCCATGCAGCCGGTGTTGGTCAGCGCGATCTTTTCGAACAGGTTGCGGTTTTGTATCTCGTTCATGAATTCGTTCATGACTTCCGCGCAGCCGCTGCTGGCGCAGGAACCGCGAGGATGGCCCTGAGGCCGGTTTTGGGTACAGACGAATACGTGTTTATCGGGTCTGGGCATGGTGGATTCCTTTTTGTCGTTAATGTGTCGCTGCGCGACGGTTTGTCTAATCGGGTTTTATGAAAAACATCCTTGTTTTTTCGCCTTAACAGGCGATTTTGTCCTGCGCTCCTTAGCTCTTGCCCCTTTCCTCGTTCCCGCGCACCCTGAGGGGCATAAATGGGAATGCCTACCGGACCTAGCATACGACGTGCCGCTCTCACAGCCCGGTATCGGTTCCCACGGAGGACAAGACTGTGAAAGAATTAGTGAAAAGCGTCATAAAAAGCCTTATTCACCACGAAGATCACGAAGGACACGAAGAAAAAATAAAATTAATCAATAACTTAAAACTTCGTGTGCTTCGTGTCCTTCGTGGTTAAATCTTTTAAATTGAATACTTTCACAGTCTCAGGACCGTGGGAACCAGGAATTTCGCACCTACAGGTTCCAAAGGGACGCGGTGCGTACACTACACAATTGGCGTCAGGCCGCTTTTTTGTGGTCGTGGGTAAAGCAGCTCTTCGGGCAGACTTTCGAGCAGGCTTCGCAGCCAATGCAGTCATTGGCGTCTTTAATGCTCATGACCATGGTGATTTCGTCCTCGTCCTCATCGCCATAAGCGTCGTCGAAATCATCGGCATCGAGCACGTCGGCTTTTTCCACCAGGTCAAAGACATCGCGCGGGCAGACTTTAAAGCAGCGGCCGCAGCCGATGCAGGTCGTCTGGTCGATGTCGTTAACATAAGACGGAGTCCATTCCGCGCCACCAAAAGTTACGCCGGTTACAAATTCTGACATGCTTGATCACCCCCGGTCAGGCCGCATCGGTTTGCGCGGCGTTAAGTTTTTGGTTGGCCTCATCCCAGGCCTTGCAGGCGTCGTAAGTGGCCTGGGCTATGCCCATCAGCTCCTGATAGGCATCCGGCAGGCGGTCTTCGATCAGGTCATGCAGCTCCATGGCCTGTTCGCTGGCCAGCCGTTTGGTCTTCTTGACCTCTTTTTCCAGTTTTCTCAGTTCTTCGGGACTCACGGCAACACCTCCTAATCCGTCGCGGCAGCGCGGTATTTTTCGATTAATTCCAAGGCCTTGTCGATGGTCTTGTCACTTTGCACGCACATCGCCTCCAGGCTCGGAAAGCCCCAGCGATGCACGTCGCGCAGGATTTTATCGACCACGATCAGCTTGCCTGTCATGATGAATGCCCGGCCGAAGCCTTCATGGCTCAGATTGACCACGGGCACGGCCATGAGGCCGCTTTTCTGCTCGATCAGCGTCGCCAGCGAGTTGTAATAGGCCTTGATGCGCGCGACGGTGATGCCGTCCGGATCACCGACAACGGGAATGTCGCGCTTGCGCTCCTTGGTCAGTACGATAGGGTCGATGATTTTCGCATTCGACCAGCCGTCGTAGGTGTCGTAGGTATCAATGGCGCGCAGTTGTTTGATCAGATCCTTGACAAGCTCGGAATCCAGGTTTACGTCGTCCTCTTGGACGACCAGTTCAGCAGTGGTCATGGTGTACTCCGTTAATTGAAATTAAACGTGATGAAGAGAATGGTTTACTCATCCCAGCCCTCGCTTTCCATCTGGTCGAAACGGTTAGGATCGGGGCCTTTGTGTTTGTTGATCGCCTTGGCCAGCCAACTTGAAGGGCCTGCCTTTAATTCATTCTGCAGATCGGCGATCAGATCCTTGATCTTGCTGCCTTCATGCACCTTGACTGGCTGTATGCCGTTACTCATCAATTGGTTGACGGCCGACGCGCCGATGGCCTGGCAATATACCGCCGCGCAGCCGTCCAAAAGTTGAATCTTTACCGATAATTTGTCCTCGTTGCCGTCTTGGGCCAGTTCGCCGAATTGCGCCGCTTCCATGAGTTCCGAGTTCTCCATGTCGACGGCGTAAACCGCAAACGATCTGGCGGAGCCGAAATGCTGGTTGACGTTTTCCATGTCGGTAGTGGCAAAAGCTATTTTCAATGCGGTATCCATAAATCTGCTCTCATCTGTACTTTGCACGACGTGCAGCCTTCTTCTTAATGACATGGCTGCGGGTGTTCGGTTAATTCGTGGGCCGGTTTTTGCGCGTAAACCGAGCGATAAACCGGGATTTCCTCATGCGCGTGATTGATGACCAGGTTGGCCAGATCAAACAGCGTCTGACGGGAGCCCCGGTAGCCTATCCAGGTTTTCTGGTAGCCGCCGATGATGTCATAGAGCGGGAAGCCGGCTCTCAGGATCGGCGCGCCGAGCCGTTCGGCGCTGTCGACGGCATGCGAGTTGCCGATCACCAGCTGCGCGCTGTTGGCTTTGCCGATCAGTTCCATGTCTTCCAGATCGCCGATCTTGATGCTGGCGACCGGTATGCGCGACAACTGCGGGGTATTGCAGGAGGTGACCGCGGCCACGACCTCGGCGCCCATTTCCTGGACCTGGGCGGCAAATGCGTGCAGCAGATCGGCATCGGCCGCGATGGCGATGCGCAATTGGCCGAGCATGAAATGGGTATCGAGCATGGCGTCTTGCAACTGTGCGCGCTGCCGCTCGATGCGTTCGGGCACGTCCACGCCGCTGATTTCGTTCAGTGCCGAGATCAGCTTATCGTTGGCATGCAGGCCATAGAGATGGTCGAACGCATGAGTCGGCACGCCGGTTTTCTGTTCCAGCAGTTCGGCCGCTTTTTTCAGCGACGCGCCGATCACCACTGTCGCCAGCGCATCGCCCAGGGTCGCCATTTCCGACAGCAGCGTGCCGCCGATCGTGACCGGGCTGAAATCATCCTCGGTCAGGCATCCGTCCAGCGAATCGGACAGGTCCGGCACAAATACCGGCCGCAGTTGAAACTGCTCGAAAATATCGCGCAACGCTTCCAGATCGCCCGGCGTCAGCATGTAGCTGACCAGCACGTTCACCTGGCGCCGGCGCCGGCCCGGCTGGGTGCCGGCGTCCTTGGCATCGGGCACCAGCGCGCGGATGATTTCGGTCAGCGTCGCCGCATAACCGGTTTCGACGCTGCCGGTAAAATCGGGGGTATTGACCGCGACCACGGCCACGTCGTCGAACTCGGGATTGGCTTCCCTGAATTCGCGGACGTTGCGATGCACATCGGCGCCCTGCGTTTCCGCGAGCCCCGTGGTCAGAATCGTGATCAGGGCAGGGCGGGATTTTTCCGCGATGGTCTTGATGCCTTCGACGACATTCTCGTCGGCGCCCAGCACCGAACTGCTCTGGTCCATGGCCGTGCTTTGCAGCGGGATCGGCTCGCGGAAATGGCGCACGAAAAACACCTTGGCGAACGCCGTGCAGCCTTGCGAACCGTGCAGCATCGGCATGGCGCGGTTAAAGCCCAGCGTCGCCAGCGAGCCGCCCACGGGCTGGCTGGCTTTCAGCGGGCTGACCGACAGCGCCTTGTTGCGTTTCAGGATCTCGGTCATGCTGCCTCCTTCGCCTTCTTCCACGGCGCCGGCGCCCTGACGGAAGGCCAGACGGGGCTTTCCATGGTCAGCGCCAGTTGCCGCACCAGTTCCAGCATGCCCTGATAGCCTTCGTAGCCGAATTCGCGTTCCTGGTTGATGTCCAGGAACGGGATTTTCGCCTTCAGCGCCGTGTACATGTTGCGGCCGCCGGCAATCAGGATGTCGGCCTTGTAATCGTGCACGATCTTGATCAGGGCTTTCGGGCTGCCGTCCTCGATCATCAGCGTATCCTCGCCCATCAATTCGCGAATCCGCGCCTTGTCTTCCTCGGTCGATTTCTTGGTGCCGGTCGCGACGACCACCATGCCCAGATCCTGCAGCGCCGAAATCACCGACCAGCTTTTCACGCCGCCGGTAAACAGCAGCACGCGCTTGCCTTTCAGGCGCTCCTTCCACGGCGCCAGCTCGGCGCGGATGCGCGCTTCCTCGCGCTCGATGAGCCGTTCCGTGCGTTCGGTCAGGTCGGGGTCGCCGATGGCCTTGGCGAAATCGCGCAGGGCCTGGCTGGTGTCGGTAATGCCGTAAAAACTGCCTTCAAACCAGGGCGTGCCGTACTTTTCATTCAGTTTACGCGCGACGTTGAGCATAGCCTTCGAGCACACCATCATATTGACCTCGGCCTTGTGCATGGTCTGCACCTCGCGAAACCGCGCATCGCCGGACAGCGTGCACAGAATGCGGAGGCCCAGTTCGTCGAACAGCGGCAGCACATGCCAGAACTCGCCGGCGATGTTGTATTCGCCGACCAGATTCACATCGTGGATTTTGATATCGGCGCGCTGGACCGACAAAGGCAGCGGGTCGGGATCGCGCGTGCCGACCACATACTTGAACATGGCGTCGCCGGCGATGCGGTTGCCGAGGTTCTTGGTGCCGTAAAAGCCGGCGCTGTCGATAGGCACGACCGGCACGCCCCAGCGCTCCTCGGCCGACCGGCACACCGCGCCGATATCGTCGCCGATCAGCGCCGGCACGCAGGTGTTGTAAACGAACACGGCCGGCGGCTGGTAAGTTTCGACGGCCTGCTTGATCGCATGGAACAGCCGCTTCTCGGCGCGGCCCATGACGATATCCTGCTCGGTCAGGTCCGTCGTCATGCCGATGCGGTACAGGCTCGCGCCGGAAGAGCGCGTGCCGCGGTTATCCCACGAGCTGCCGGCGCAGGCGATAGGTCCGTGCACGATATGTGCGACATCGGCGATCGGCAACAGCGCAATCTGCGCCCCGTCAAACGCGCACCCGCCCGCCGAAGCGCCGGGCTTGGGCTTAGCGCAACCGGACTTCTCCTTCTTGTTGTGCTCGCAGGAGGGTTCGTCCAGAAGTTCAGCAATGTCTTTGGTTGATTTCATGGCTCTGACCGGTAGTTTTGTTTACTTTGGGCAGAGCAATGATTGTGCCAGTTTGGGGAGTGTTGATTTTGCTGGAGTTGGTGGGGGAGGGGATTGTAGGAAATGCTACAAAGTTGGAGGATTGGTGTAGGAAATAGGTTGATAGATAAGCATGATGTTCAAGGTGTTTTGTATTGGTTTTAAACCAACTCCTCAGTTTGATTATTTGGAGTGATTATTAAAATTGAAGTATCCTTAAATACTGAGCTTGAGGACGAGCATAGAATATCTGGGTCTGGACAATAACTTATTAGCGACTACAAATTAAGGAGAGTGGGATGAGGCTTAAGAAGCTGAAACTAGAGAACTTTAGAGGTTATGCAAAGGAAACTGTTGTTGATTTTACTGATGAGTTAACTGCTTTCCTTGGTAGGAACGATGCGGGCAAGTCCACGATACTCGAAGCGCTCGAGATATTTTTCAACAATGAAACAATCAAAATTGATATCGGTGACCTAAGTAAGTCTGCTATATCGAATATGATATCGTTGACTTGCATATTCGATGAGCTACCCGGGCAGGTTGTTGTTGATGCTAATTATCCCACTACTCTTCAAGACGAGTTCTTGACGAACACTGATGGTGATCTAGAGATAAGGAAGGAATACAAGGTTCAAGCGACTGTTGGCAAGCCGTCAGTATTCGTGATCGCGAATCATCCGATTAACGAGAATATAAGTGATCTGCATAGACTTAAGATATCTCAACTTAAAACACTTGGTAAGCAGCTTGGCGTTGAGGGAGATGTTCAGGATCAGCGTGTAGCGTCTTTATGGAGAAAAGCTATTTGGGCTCATGAGAGTAACCTAGAGCTGAAGATACAGAAAATTGCGGTGAGCGATCTTGGAACAGATTCGAAAGAGGTGTTTGCGAGAGTGGAAGCGCTCTTTCCCACGTTTGCACTTTTTAGATCAGATCGAGCAAGCAACGATGTTGATCCTGAGGCAAGAAATCCTCTGCAAGCAGCGGTAAAACAGGCGCAGAAGGATCTACAGGACGAGATTAATGAAATTCAGGCAAAGATCGAAAGATCTGTAATTGATGTCGCAGATAGGACTCTAGACAAAATAAGAGAGATGGACCCTAATCTTGCCAATGAGTTAACTCCTCGTTTCAAAGAGCCTCCCAAGTGGACCTTTAACTTCACATTGGACAGTGACGACGGTGTTCCTATGAATAAAAGAGGAAGTGGAGCGCGTCGTCTGATCCTTCTAAATTTCTTTAGGGCTGAAGCTGAAAAGAGAAAGACGGATAACCATTCACCTCGTGTAATATACGCTATTGAAGAGCCAGAAACATCGCAACATCCGAATTATCAGGTGATGCTTGTGGAAGCATTACTTCGCCTATCGGTGCGAGAAGACTGTCAGATATTGCTAACTACACACGTCCCTGCGCTCGCAGGGCTTCTGCCTACAGACTCAATCCGCTTCGTATCTAAGGATGAGAGCGGTATTCCCTCAGTGGAACCGGGCGATGAAGATACCTTGTTAAAAGCAGCTTCTAGTTTAGGAGTTCTTCCTGAGGCTGGGGTGGCTGGAGCAAAGGCTGTACTCCTTGTAGAGGGACATAGCGACGTCACCTTTGTTAATCATTCAGCTCAGGTGCTTTATGAGAAAGGCTATTTGCCACGCACTTTAGCCGACTGTGGTATTGCAGTGATACCGATTGGCGGTTGTGGCAATTTGAAACATTGGGTGACAAAGCAGTTGATAGAGCAGCTCGGCTTGAATTGGAGCGTGCTTCTTGATTCCGACTTCGGCGATTCGATAGAGCATCCACGTAACCTTAAGAAGATTGAGGAGATAAGGGAACTAGGGAAAATTGCTTTACTCACGAAAAAACGGGAGCCCGAGAATTACATTGCTCCAAGTGTTGTTAAAGATAGGTACGGTGTTGTGCTTACATACACGGAGAGTTGCGACGCTAAGAAGATTATAGCATCAGCTACAAGGACTAGACCTGAAGATGTGCTAGAGAAACTTTGGCCGTTAATGAGCGCTCAGGATATTGTTGAAATGTCCAAATATCAGAGCGACGGTTCGGAGCGAGTCGAGATAGTCGAAATGCTAAAAGCAATTCTTGATGCTCATACAGATATAAATGAAGTAATCACTGCCGTGCTTGTCTGCGAGACGACTTAGCATGGTAAGCAATCCCGGTAGGCTAGGTTGTGAAACCCAGCATTTCGAAGCCGTCCATGCTGTGTTTCCGCTATGGCCGTATGATGAATGAATTTTGTAAGGTGGATTTGCCTTGGCAATCCACCACAAACGGAGCCTTAAAATCGAAATGTTCCACAATACTATCTGGCCTGTTTGAAATGGCGGTTTGCTGCGCGAAACCACCCTACCTGGCTGATCTATCTTTCGGTTGGTTTCTTTAATGAGCATTATAGAGTCTGCTATTTTCCAGGAAATATGTACCGAGGAGCCGGAGAATAAGCCTCCAAGAATAATGCTCCGCCATTCTCGGACAAACAAAGTTATTGAAACCGTAGGAGCAGTGCTCGAAGCGCAATTTATGGATGGTGATAATCATCTGCTTTTTATTTCAGAGGGAATACCCTATGAAGAATCCCTTCATATTTTGTTGATTAGTTCTGATTTGATAATCAAAGACTTTATAGAGCTATCTGCAGCATATACGCCCGGAATGCTGAGGAACATCCGTATTGTCCAGCCGAACAAAATTCAGTTTTCATTTTTTAACCCTGAGGAAACATGGGTATTAGAGCTTCTTGAAAAGCCCTATACACAACTATGGGGAAACAGATTTCCAGTAAAAAGAAAATCACCTTTTCTACATACAACCTGGCTGGCACTGAGGAAAGCGCGGTAGAAACCGTCTTGAAAGTCAAGATTAAATGGCATAGTCGGGTTGATGAGGTTTTCGAGTTTTCATGGCCGTATGATGGATGAATTGTAAGGTGGATTTGCCTTGGCAATCCACCACAAACGGAGCCTTAAAACCGAAATGTTCCGCAATACTACCTGGCCTGTTTGAAATGGCGGTTTGCTGCGCGAAACCACCCTACCTGGCTAGATACCGCGCTTCACCTTATGCTGGAACGATGAATACAGCCGGTAAAATTGTAGTTGCCCGGATTTAGATAATAATTTGTTAGTGCTTTTTTAACATTAAACACGGAGGTAGTTAATGAACTACGAGTGGGATGAAAATAAAAGAAGAAGTAACATTGAAAAACATGGAGTTGATTTTGTAGCAGCAATCGAAATTTTCAAAGACAATGAAAGGATCGAAACTGAAGATACAAGAAATGATTATGGTGAAGTCCGATTGCAAAGTATTGGCGAAGCACGCCCTGGTGTTTTATTCGTTGTATATACATTAAGAGATCAAAGAACAACAAGACGCTTAATTTCAGCCAGAAAAGCAAATAGAAAAGAACGGGCAATTTACCAGTCCATGAAAGCCAGATAAGGAGAATTCAATGACCATAAAAAAATACAGTGAAGAAGAAATCAAGCAGTTGAGAGATCGGACGGATTACGATCGCCTAAAAAAAATGACGGACGAAGAAATTGAGGAAAATTCCAGAACGGATGAAGATTCGTTAACACCATCAGATGATGATCTTAAAAAGTTCAAAAAGGTAAAAAAAGATGGAAGATAAAATAATAAAAAGAATTAATGAGATAAATGTAAAAGCACTGAAGGACGAAACTGACTGGAATGCTGTGTACATGCAGACGGATGAAGTGGTTCAAAAAAACTCTGATTCTGATCCTGATGCTCCAACCTTGAAGCATGCTGTCTATAAAAAATCGAACCGCAAGCGTTAACAAAGCGCTACACACGGGTAAATTTCTCGCTGTGCTCGTAATTTGCCGGTGAACACGATAGGCTGGGTTTCCGCTAACGCGATAAAGCGTTATTAAGTTCACTGTTGGAATTGATTATCAGCTAGCTCCCCGGAATCCATTATGAGCCAAGGTTTTTGTATGATATTTCGTAAGCTGCACCCGTTGAGGGCGCTCGCCGCCTTCCTTCTTTTCTATGTTTGCTCATTCGACATCCTTTCAGCCCCCAAGCTTTTTGTAGCCAAGGAACTGCAGCTAAAAGACTCTATTCCAAGCGAGGAGGAGTTTAGTCGCTCTTTTGAAGACCCTTTGCCTGCTATGGTGTCAGATGCTGAAGGTAAGCGTTTGATAGAATTAGCCAATTGCCGGGATTATCTCGCGGTGAGAGACCGCATAACCGGTAGTGATAACGAGGCTGACTATCGGGTTCTTCTTCTGCAAACAGCTCCATGTTTAGCAATGGCTTTGCTTAAATTATCCGGTACCGCCTCACAAACTGCATTGCCGGAAGACTTTTTACAGTATACCGATACGAGTGCTTATCCGGCTTCGATCTGGCCGACTGTATCGGATGACGAACATCAACGTCTTGAGCAGACCCAGGCAACGCTTCAGACTGTTTCGGAAAAGAAATCCCTGAAACAGTTAAATGACGAAACTTTGCAATTGGAGGCAACTGATTTTGGTTTACGTCTTACGCTGCTCGCACGTGCTGATTTTGATCATGATGGCTGGGAAGACGCTGCTTTTCGTTGGGAAGGTTATGCTCTTAATGGTAGTTACAGTAATGCACGCCTTGTTGTTCTAACGCGTACCCGTAAAGATGGTCGTTTTAGGGAACTTGCCATTGAGAGTCTGTTAAAACAAGGCCAAGCAACCTTGCCGGTAATAAAAGGCCAATAGAACGACTGGACAGGTTTCCCGAGCGATCGATTTTGCTGCAGCTATATAGAGGATGAATATAGGGTGGGTTTGCCTTGGCAATCCATTTTAATGAGGGAGTTTCTATGTCGAATTTAAGAAATGAGGAGCACGGGAACGATAATTGCGCTTAAACATTTTCTTTTGGATTTCGTAGTGAACATTAACAATGTTCAAGCCCGAATAATGGCATAGCACGGTAGGCTGGATTGATAAACTCTGCATGGCCGTATGATGGATGACTTGTAAGGTGGATTTGCCTTGGCAATCCACCATAAACGGAGCCTTAAAACCGAAATGTTCCGCAATACTACCTGACCTGTTTGAAATGGCGGTTTGCTGTGCGAAGCACCCTACCTGGCTAAAGCTTCAATGCATCCTGTCGCACTGAAATTGAGCTGTTAAAATAATTTTTCAAGCCTTATTGGGTAAACAAAATAACAGGCAAATGTGTATAAAAAGTAGTTTCCGAATGGCATTACACAAAAAACATGAAATGGATCACGGTTTTGTATTGCCTGTTTTCACAATATTGTCCTGACTGCCGACTGGTCGTTATAATTGTCAACTTATAATAAATGTTAATCAATATCGATTCTCCGATTAAGATTTTCACTCTCATTAATTTATGCCCATGCCGGGCATATACACCCACTTGAGCGGATAGCTCAAATAGTACAATTTCTCGTCACAAACATAACCAAGGAGGCATTTCATGCTAACGGATCAGGAAAAGAAAGCGCTAAAACTACAAATACAATCTAACCAACACGAAGTATTTGTGATTTCCATTGAGGAAATGGATGCCGTTATTAAATCATCTCCCAAGGGTAAAATGCCGAGCGTCCAGCAGGCATGGCAACAGATCAAGGGGAAGGTGGAATTTGGCGTAGGCTATTATGCATCGGCCGATGATTTTATAACACTAAGCAAACTTGTCGGTGATTTGGGAGGATTTACAACTCAAGCTTACATAAAAACCTATGGAGGTAAACCCCACATTATTTTGAAGGGATATCCAGGTCTGAGGAAGATACTTACAGGCACAAGGTACGGTATCAAACATCCAAAGGTAATCACAATGGGGCTTGGCAGAGCAGGAGCCATTAACGCTGCAAGATCTGGCGGCATTCTTTCTGTCGTTTTGATGTCCACTTATCGGGTAATAGATTATTTTCTGACCGACCAAGCCACGCTTAGTCGGTTAATTGGCTCTCTCGCAACTGACGTGGTAAAGATAGGTATAGCAACTGGTGCGTCAATAGCAGCTGCTTATGGGGTTGTTGCGCTGGGGGTCACTGTAGCAATAGGACCAATTTTGGCTGTAGTTGTTGTTGGCATTGTTTCATCTCATGAGCTAGGCGAAATTGATACGCGTTACGGCATAACAGATCGCGTAATCCAAGCCTTGGATGAGCTAGATGAAAATGCAAACGCATATATAGCAAGATCCAGGCAAAATATAAGGAATACTGTTAATGAAACTGCGGAATCAATTATCGATTATGCAATAGATTCAGTCAGACAAATAATCATAAATGCAGCACAACATCAACTTGATAAGTTCTTATCAACAAGGCCGAGGATTTATTAAGATGGAAAGTTCACATCAACCCTCAACTTTATCAAGGTTCTTTAGTTTTTTTGTGTTCAGTTTGCTCACGATTTCGATCTTAACACAGTTTGGTTGGGGCGTTTTCCAGCTTTATGCACGGATAGCAGAAAATGGTCCAGTCATTGTTTTTGACAAAGGTGTTTTTTACTTGTTGGGGGCAGGTGTTACATTAGGCGCTCTTACCTTAGGCGGTTTATATCAAGGAATACTGAGGCTTCCCCTTACAAAAAAAGTCACAAAAATTTTGACTAATGTTCTAATTGGCGGTGTTGTTGTCATGTTTGTGTTGCCTCATATCGTTCATTATCCTGTTGAGAGCTATCTGGAAGGACGAGGCTATAACATCTGTGAGCAAGCATCCTACCGGTGGTTTACGTACCGAAAAATTGTTTACGTATCAAATTCCGAAGCTTGTGCAGAGCTAATCAAGCGTAAAAATAATCGGATAACTGGAGGTGTCTAGCTTCCAGCGCGACAGGCTGGGTTGCTAAACTCGACATTTGAAGCCGCCCAAGCCGGGGTTCCGCTAAAGCTCCAACCCAGCACTACCATGCTGATCTGATAGACATAAAAAAGGTTAGTTAGGGAAAAAGCGAAAGGCAAAAAAGGCCCTAATTAAAGGGCCAGCGAGTGAGGTTGGGCTTAATGAATGATGCATGCTTAGCGTATCTTTGAGATTGCTCTAAAAGAGATCATTATGTTACAGCCAGTTTGTTGCGGTTTGATGAACGAAAAGGAAAAAACGCCAGTTAAAAAGCCCCCGGCAATGCCGGGGGCTTAGTTGTGATCAATACTTAAGGCAGCGGATGCTGTTCCAGATTTTTGTCGACGATTTCTTGATGTACAGAGAATACTTCCGGCGAATTTGGATCGACCACGACCCGTAACCAATGCACGTCATCGGCACCGAATGTTTCCACACGGGTGGCGTTCTCGATACGGCGGTTACTGATGCCGCCCTTCATAGGCTTGTCGATACGGACATAATGAGAGTCGCCATGGGCGAATATGACCGGCTTTTTGAACTCGACACTTTCCTGTTCCAGATCAGCCAGAATTTCCTCGAAACCTTTCCGTTCGTTGCTGCCCTTAGCCAACTCGAAACCGGGGTTAGCCTGAAACAGCAACAGTACGCCACGCACATCCTCAGCCTTAGCTTTGGCGAAAGTTTCCTTGATCCAGGCGCGGGTTGCATCAATTCGTCGCGCGACTTCTGAGTCATCGGCTGGTGTGCGGCCAGAAAAATTGGCTAATGCATTATTGCTGCCTACGATATGCACAGCCGCAAACATCACATGCTGTTCCATCCAGCGCGTATTCTCCACGAACTCGTAATAATTTGGATCATCGGCCTGGGTCTCGACTTTCATGGTTTTCTGGCCAAGCGTCTCGCCGGGCACTGGATAAAACAGTTCACGCAGCCTGTTCAAGCGTTCCAGCGGTTGGTACGAACCGTTATTGGGGCGGTGGCAATCGGTCCACTCGTTATCGCCCGGTGTCAGAATGAAAGGGATTTTAAAACTCTGAAAGCGTTGCAGCCTGTCTTCGAATATCTCGTCCGAGCACAAAGTCGAACCGTTCTTGATGTCGCCAGCATGCAAGACCCATTTCAACTGCTTGTTGGCATTGATCTCTGCGATCACATTGTCGACCTTCCAGTAATCCGCTTCCTTATATGGCACATCGCCGATCAAGGCGAACTCGAACTTGCCGTAACCTCGGGCGGCGTTATGTTCCGGTGCGGCAATAGCTGTTTGTCCGAATACTGCACAGCAAGCGGCAACGGATAGTTTCAGGAAGAAACAATGCTTGAGTTTTGACATTTTACCCTCTTAAGATCAATGAGATGATGAAAAAGAAGGGCAAAGTATGGCGTTCACTGATTACGAAATCGTGAACGTTTGGTTAACGATTGATGATAACTTCGTTGCAAAAATGTTTTTCAGATGAGTTTTGCGAGCACGGCAGGCTGAGTTGCTAAACCCGGCATTTCGGGACCGCCCATTTTTAAGCATTTTTCCTGTTATTTCATCCAGACAAGTTAATCCTGAAAGCTATTGTTATAATATGAGCTTGAGAAAGAGCACGACCCATCGGGTCAGACTGATAAATCCGGCATTCAAAGCCGCCTATGATGGATTTTTGTCAGGTTCCAACTCAGTCTATATGTTAAGGTAATTGACCAAAAAATATTAAAGGGATTGAAAATATGCAGACCGTAGCCAGTTGGTCTTTTGAGAGACGCCTTGAAGTAACTTTGACCAGAACACTCCCCAAATTAGTACTACAGTTGTAATTTCAGGGATATTGATGTTACCCGCACAGTCTAATGTGTTTTTGATCGTAAGCATTGGCGAGGTGAATGATGAATGCGATGGCAAAGCAGTTCGTGACCCAGGCGGCGAACTGGCAATCGGAGCTGCAGACCTGGTTTGTCAGAATAGGCCGGCACTTTGGCCGGCAGGCCATGCGGCAACGGGCACTGGATTACGTGACGGGCTTGCTCAGCCCGGTTGAGCGCAAAACCAGCTGGCAATTGTCGGAAGCGGTCAAACGACAGACGCCCTATAGCCTGCAGCATTTGCTGGACCGGGCACGCTGGGATGTCGATGCGGTGCGTGATGACGTGCGGACGTATATGATTGAGCATCTGGGCGAGCCCGATGCCGTGCTGGCGGTCGACGAAACCGGCTTTATCAAGAAAGGCCGACATTCGGTCGGCGTGCAGCGCCAGTACAGTGGCACGGCCGGGCGCATTGAGAACTGCCAGATTGGCGTGTTTCTGGCCTATGCCAGTACGCGGGGGCGTGCGTTGATGGACCGCGAACTGTATTTGCCCAAGGAGTGGGCTGACGACATGGTCCGACGGGCTGCCGCGAAAGTGCCTGAAGCAGTCGACTTTGCCACCAAGCCGCAGTTGGCGCAGCGCATGATCGAGCGAGCCGTTGCCGCGCAGGTACCGTTTGCCTGGGTCACTGGCGATGCCGTGTATGGTGACAACCGCAGCCTGCGCGCATGGCTGGAACAGCAGGACCTGCACTTCGTGCTGGCGGTGGCGAGCAACCAATACGTGTGGCCGGACTCGACCGGCCAAAAGACCGTGGCCCAGCTGGCGGCCACGGTCCAGCCGCAAGACTGGACCAGGCTGTCGGCGGGCGATGGCGCCAAGGGGCCGCGTTGGTATGACTGGCTGAGGCTACCTTTGCTGTCCTGGCAGATGCCGGGGGAACGCTGGCTGCTGCTACGGCGCCGGTTGACTGATGGGGAGCTGGCTTATTACGTATGCTATGTACCGCCTGGCACGGACCTGCAGACAATGGTGCGGGTAGCAGGCACGCGCTGGACGGTGGAAGAGTGCTTTGCGGCGGCCAAGGGCGAAATCGGGCTGGATCACTATGAAGTGCGCAGTTGGCACGGCTGGTACCGACACATGACCCTGGCAATGGCCGCGTTGGCGTATTTGGCGGTGTTGTGCCGCCATGAAAAAGACGCGTCATCGGCAAAAAAAACCGGAAACTGCTGAGCAAGCAAGCCTGGAAGCAGCGGCAGCTCTGATCCCGTTGACGGTACCGGAAGTGCGCAAGCTGTTGTGGCAATGGCTGTGGCGGCATCCGCCGAGAATCATGCATATCGTCAACTGGTCGCTATGGCGAAGACGCCATCAAGCCGTTGCCCGTGCCTGCCATTACCGACGACGCAGGGAGAAAAATAATCTACAACTGTAGTATTAGGCCCTGAAGCTCGCGCCCAACTTCAAGCAGTAATAAATCCGACATCGCTCGCCATCATCTCCGGTGTTCTGATCGCATGGGTGGTATCTCACGCTGTGGGAATCGGCGAGATAATTGACATAATTATTTTAGTGGTAGGGATAGTTGCGATTGGATTCGCCGTCTTCACAGGATTGGATTATCTTTATGATTTCGCAGTGGGCGTTTATCGAGCCAAAACTATACATGATCTCGATAAGGCAGCTGATGACTTGGCAAAGGCGATCAGTATCCTTGGTATTCAGACAGTGCTGGCAGTACTGTTTCGAGGAGCAAAATCCCCGCGCACTGGAAATGGAGGCCGCATTCCGCGAGAACTACTTGGCGATGCTCCGCCGAAAACACCAGGTATTCGGTACAAACCAACCGTAAAAGAAAGTCCTGTACTCCCTGCAGGAGAAGGCGAAACTAGTTTTTGGGGTAATATCATTGTTACAACTCATGGCTCTGCCAGTGAGCGTGCGGCGGCTCTCCTACACGAACGTGTCCACCAGTTCCTTACTCCTAAACTCTACATTCTGCGTGAATACAGGGTAAGTAATCGCGCCGCTTCCTATATGCGCTCATCCCTCTATCGCTACATTGAAGAAGCACTGGCTGAAACAGTGGCGCAAGTTGGAGTCTATGGTTTCCGACAGTTTTTCACCGGAATACGATTTCCGGTTCAGAGTGGTTATATGTTTTTAACCAAGGGTGGGGGCTATCATCCAAACTTCACCGGAAGTGGTGCTATTACTGAAGCAGCCGGCCTGCTTTTTAACGGAACGGTATCAGGAATTGCGTTTGAACTACGATTTCAACCTGCGAATGTTCCTGTTCGGGAAATTCCAGCCGAAAATAGCATGAGGTGAGTAACATGTTTCACATATTTGATAGGTGGCTGAGCAAGAAAAAAGAGAAGCCAAAGACCCGGTTATCTGAACACGAGGTAATCGCTATTGCACGGAAAGCAGCTTCTGGGCAACCGAGTTGTGAAAACCTCTGTCTTATAACGTTAGAGGAAAATGCAGGTGCTTTGATATGGATAGTAAGTTCAGCCACAATTGGAAGCTCACTACACGTATGGATAGATGACGCTAGCGGTGAAGTGCTCGAAATAAAACGACTTGGGGTTCGCTAAAACCTGGCAGGCTGGATTTGGCGGGTAGGTTGGGTTGCTAAACCCGGCATTCGGAGCCACTCATGCCGGGTTTCCGCCAGACTCCAACTCAACCTACCTAAGTTGCATAAGCTGATTCCCATGAATAATCATGGATATACGGGCGGCGGTTAACTTTTCCCATCTATGGCACCTCCTGTCCTTTAATGGACATGCTTATGCCAACCCGGCATGGCGATGATGCAGTTCGGCGTCAGTCCGGCCTTTTTCAGGACGTCAACCGTTGCGACGACTTTATTTTGGGTCAAGTCGATGACGCTGACAGAGCCATCATCCATTTCCGGAAGATTGATGAAGCTGTTCTGGACGAAGGCGTAGCGATTATCAGGCGATATGACGAAGTGGTGAGCGCCTCCCGCGGTCGGGATGGTCGCAAGAAGCTTCGGCTCGTAAGGCTCGGCGATGTCGAAGATATTGAAAGCGCCCGGCTTGGCCGTTGTGACGAAAAGGCGATCGCCTTTGTCATTGAAGCCCATTTCCAACGGCAGACTTTGTCCGGTGCCGACAAAATCGAATACCTCATGAAAACCGAAATCCATGGATTGAGGGCGCCAGGTCGCGGTCCAGAGCGTGCCGCCGTACATATTGTCGATGTAGGCCATCGGGGGATTTTGATCCGGCGCAAAGAGAATTTCAACGGGCGCTTCACCCGAGGGAGACGGTTTGGTCGAAAGCTTATGCGTCGAAAGAATTTTCTGTGTCGACGCCTCGATGATCGTGACAGTCTCACCGGCGTCGTTAGGGTCGTTCGGGTTTACCGTGCTGGTGACGAACATCCGGTCCAGATCATTGTTCAGCATGATGCCGTGCGGATACTTGATGAATTTATCGGGAGAGTCGCCGCTGTCGATGGTTCCTATGGGTTGATCTGTCTGGGCGTCGCCCACAATAATGTTGCTGGAGCCCATGCAGCTCAGGAACCAGCGCTTCTTGTCGGCTGAGAAGGTGATGTCTTCTCCGACCTTGCAGTTCGGAACCGGCACGATCGTTTTCGAATCGGGAAATTTCGCCATGTCGTAGATATAGAGCTCGGAGTGTCCGAGCGAGGTGACATAAGCCTTGCTCGTATCTCTGTTGTAATAGATATGATGCGCCACGAAATCCGGAGGCAGCGGGGTATCTTTGATGATTTTGTTAAAGTTCGGCGAGTTCGGGTCGACGTCTATTACGGCAATGCCTTCGCGCCGGTTCGGCTGGCCAATCTTGCTTTCGTAGTTGAGCAGAGCCAGCAATTCCGCGTTGGCGGTGATCGGGACACTTAGCGTCATTGCGCACAGGCCAAATATTTTGAATGCATGTTTCATAAAAGACTCCAGTGTTTTGTCAAGTTAGGAACGCGCATAAAATAACTTCCTCAAATGTGCGGATGAATTTCCGGTGTAGGTGCGGATTTATTTATGCCCTATGGGTGGTATTTGTGCCCTTCAGAGTATCCGCATAGTGCGAATAAATTCGCACCTACAATTTACTCGTCATAATTAAATTGACTAGCTACTAAAGGCTGAACACCTCAAACTCAAGAAACTTGACGCCGCCCTGAGATTTAGAAAAGCCACCAAATTGACGGTTACTTGGCTTAGTGTCAAAGGCCTATAGATTTCTGCTGATGCTATCCTTTGCCGGAGCGGGCCGCAAAAAATATTTTCAATCTACAGTTGAAAATTAGCTGATCTGCCACTATATCTTTTTATGTAATATTGCAGATTACTTTCATTATTGCTCTCCTTTCGACCTAACCTATCGAGCCCCTTAACAGGGGCTTTTTTTTGTCTTTCACAGTAATGACAACTTTAGTGGCGGGTGGGTTTGATAAATCCGGCATTTCGAAGCGGCCTGCATGACGTATTCCCATGAAGAGTCTTGGATGTCCAGGGAGGCGGCCTTGTTTTCGATGTGCATGCCGTGCCTGAATCTTTGCTGGAATGAGGTTTAGGATCGGTCCTTGGCTGCCTGGACATGGCAGTGTTTTACGGGATTGTACTGGACCTGGTACAGATGCTGACGGTAATCGCACTCATTGCGAATGCAGACGCTTTGGCAGTATGACGATGGCGAAGGGAGGGGCGCGTTGCGCGCTTGCCGGAAAACACTGCACAGGTGACCAAATATGACGGATCAGGTGATCATTGCTTGGCGCCAGGCGATTCACGGTAAAGAAATAGCGCGCACCGGAACCGGACGCGTTTATAGATTCGCATCGGCAAAGCTTAGATGAATCGCCGTGGTTATGCCATATCAAATAGTTCAGAGTGCAGGCTGAGTTGCTAAATCCGGCATTTTGAAGTTACTCATGCCGGGTTTCCGCTAAAGCTCCAACCCAGCCTACATTCTTTTTCTCTGTTTGGCCGTTCAGTCTTTTTTTTACGATCGATTTGATGAGCCAGAGCGCTTCATTCAATCATTTTGCAGAAGTTCCGGAAATGGTACGAAGGATTCACTGTGGTGCTGACCGCAGGCAACAAATCTGTACTTTTGCTGGTTGATGGTTTTCTCGAGTGGTTCCAGGCCGGTTCTGCGTTTGCATTGTGTGCCTTTCGAAGTTGTCGATTGACATTGCGAGGCATTTTCAGCCAGATTGATTATTTTGCCTGATGTTTTGGCGGCAGGCGGGGATTGTTTTTCAGCCGCCTGTTTAGGTGGGGCTTTCTTCACTTCGGCAACCGGTTTCCTCGCTGTTTTCTCGGCGGCCGGCTGGACCGCTTCCGGCTGAGGACTGTCGGATGCCGTTATTTGTTGTTTGGCCAGGTATTTCTCTACGCGCGTCATGCTCACGGTATCGGCCTGTTGTGCTGTTTCTGTGTTGCCAGGGGCGGCGGCAACTTCCTCTTCCAGCTTGGCCAGATATCTCTCAACACTTGTCATTTGGGCCTGTGCCGCTGCCTCCGCTTCGGCTTGTTCCTGTTCTTCCTGTTGTATCTTCGCCAGGTATTTGGCGACTCCGGTCAGTTTTGCGGTTTCCGAAACATCGGCCTGTTCTTCCGGATAGTTATTCGCCAGGTACCTTGCAACACCCGTCATTTTCGCTTGCTCTTGCTCAGCCTTCGATGGCTCATCTCTGTATGCGGATGGGCTGTAATGACCTTGGGCATCTGGCAATTTCAGCCCCACCAGGTCGAATAATTGATTTATAAAACTCTTTGCCATGTAAAAGCTCCTCGCCATTTCTTATTTATTGTATTGATTATCACATAAACATATTTCAAATCCTTGTATTTGGATGAGAAATAAGTGCCGTGGGGCTAAGCATAGCTTAATCGGGACATCAAGGTAAACGTTATTGATTTACGTTTGAGGAGACAACGCCTGAGAATGTACGCGAAATTACTCGAATATGGCAGGCTGAATGGGCTAACCCGACATTCGGGAACTGCAAATGCCGGGGGGGCGCAAGTTCCAATCCAGCCTATGCGCGATTGTTCATTTCGTATAAGTCGACAAAATCCTGCATGCCCAAGGCCCCAATGATGTTTTCTTCTTCATCAAGGATTTCATACATCACCCCCTCGGTGCCCCGGATGCTGAACAGAACAACCGCGCCTTCATCGCCGCCGCATTCCCTGTGAGGCATTGGCTCGGGCGGGCTGACAGTATAACTGCCGACGGCGCGGGCGGCTTTTAATTCGCCATTGGCATGATAGAGCCGGTGTTCGCCGTGAATAACAAAAGTGTGGTTTAACGCGCAGTGCCGATGCAGGACGATCGGGTTGTGAGGTTCAAATCTGAAAATCACGTCTATAATTTTATTAGCTTTATCGATGTTCAGAATCGAGTAACGAAAATTCTCGAATGCGCCGAGTTGCTGCCAGGCGATGTTTTTATCAGTAAAAAGGTAATTGTTCATAACGGTTTTCCTTGGCATGAAATGAAATCTTCAACCTGATCAACGGTTCCGGCTGGCCGATGTGCATGGATAAGCTTTGCCGCTGGCGCGCAGGTCGTGAAGGCGAATTTAAATGCTACGGAAAGAGCGCCGGGCTAAAAAGTGAGAATTGCCTTAAGAAAGTAGGCATTTTGCCCGATGTTGAAATTTTCATTTTTGCTTGATTATTATCCTGGTCAACACGAAGCGCCAGGTTTCACAACGCTCTGGCGCTGTCTATACGAGCTGACATCAGAGCTAAACGTTATTTATTGCTGGGTTAGAGTATGAGTGTAAAATACCTGAACTCCATAATCACTGATTAGACGGCCATGAGAACGATACCAGAACCTTTATACTCTGAAGTCTTCGAACTCACTTTCGAGATCAACCTGGCGATCGAGACAGGCAATACAGCAGTCCAGGCTGAAGCATTGGAAAGCCTTCGGGAACTGTATAAGAATAGATTGAAAGTCGGAGCGCCTGACCCGTTCTTGACGGAAACCTTGGCGGACTGCACGACGGAGCCAAGCGAGGCGGCAGAGTTATATCGCCTGGCGATCGAGCAAGCCGCTTCGTTTCCCGGCGAACCGATTCATACCAAACAGATCGGACTGGCAAGAGCCCTGTTCGAACTGGGTGAAAGCGAAAGCGCGCAAAGACTACTCGCCGAAGCCAGAGCCAATGCCTCGGAAAATCGTGATAAAAATGCCTTGCAAGAGATCGAGTGGCTTCTTAAACGCGTGACTGCTTAGCAAATTATTTGATGGTTATTTGGGCGTATCGCCGCGATGCGGATTTGCACCTTACGGCTTAATTGCTTCAGCAGCTTAGGATTTGGCCGTAAATAATTTCCCGGTTTGCGGAGGGCTGTAGGGCGACTCTACAATCAGTTTTAAATCCAAGCGACACCTGTGGGAGCGATGCCCTCATCGCGACTTGCGGCGTCTTTAGTCGCGATGAGGGCATCGCTCCCACGGGGGCTCATAAAAAACGACATCGGGATGTTATTTCTAGCCGAATCCTTATTAGCTTACATAACCGTTGATCAGGTCATAAGAAAAACCATGCCGTTCACACCGTTTCACATGGGGCCAGGCGCTGCAATAAAGGCGATGACTGGCAAGTATTTCAGCCTGATGGTATTCGGTTTCGCCCAGGTAGCCATGGATGTCGAGCCGCTGGTGCGGATTCTGCGGGGAGATAGCGTCTTGCATGGATTTTCGCACACCTATGTCGGCGCGTTACTCATCGGTACTTTTTCCCATGTTTTTCTGGACAGTATCATGCATTCGGATATGCAGCCGTTTTCTCCTTTCAGCGCATCGAACGGCCTTCTCCACATCATGCCGGTGGGCTGGTTATACCTGCTATGTGTTTTGCTTGGCGTATCTGGCCTCATGATAATGTTGGCTGCCGGCATGAGGAACAAATAGGTTATTGAATAAAGGATTGCCAAATGCAGGCAATCGACCACAAAAGCGAGGTTCATTCGCCGCTCTGGCGGTCAATGGTGCGATGCTTGAACTTGCAAGGCGTTCTTCGTGAGCAATACGGCGCATCAATTGCGGACTATTGGATTTTTTGCGCCAAAAACCGCCTTTCCAGCCTTGGCTGAGATATGCTGGTACTTGGCGTAAGCAAGGCCGGCGGAGCTGCGCAGCTCCGCCTCACTTGCCTTGTTGGCAAAGCCGCGCGCAATTGCTTCCAATACATAGGCTTCCGGCGCCATGAAGCTAAAAGTGGTGACCACCGGCTGTGAGCCGGCGGCAAGCAAATGCCCTTTGAAAAACTCATTGCTCATGCAGGACAGGACGGCCGCTTGTTTACCGTGTTCGGCATGCCTTGGAAAGTGTTCTATGATTGGTTCGTTTTGTGCGTCCATCAAGCCATCATGACCGATGAACACCACCATTTCACGCTTTGCCTCATTGGGCGGATTGGCGGCTTGTTGCATAAAGTCGAGCATCGCCTGGTCAATCCGTTTGCCGCGATAGGCATCGGCGGTAATGGTGAGTTTGTCCTTTCAGGAAAACCGGCAGCGTTCCAGAATAGTGTCGCTGATATCCTCTTCGCACGCTAACTTACGCCAACCTGCCGACTTACTCAAAAAGGTTTTCACGCCATAAGCGGCGCCCCAATAGAGGTTGTTGCGCGGATCGTCGCCATTGCCGATTTTTGCGGGAACAGGCACGATGCCTTGAGAAGCATTGTCGACCAGGGCCACAATGACATGAATGTGGGCGTCTGGCACGGCGTTGGCATAGGACGGCAATACCGAGGAAAACAGCAGGCTGAATAAAGCGATCGAACGTGAAGTAATCATGTATGGAAACTCACTGAATGGCATCCAAATTCATTTGGATATATTTTTGTCTCAGGCACAGGGGATGAATCAACGCTGCGCGGCAGGGTGCGAGACAGAGAAAATAGTCATTTTTTAACATTAGAGGAACAACATATTGCTTTTAAGGTGTCCATAAGTTGTGAAACGACAGCGAGCATTTGCCGGTGCAGCCTCAAACCCGACTGGCAATAATATACATGACCTTGTTCTCATCGATAATTTATTTTTTAATCGGGTCAAAGTGTGGAAATTGGCGTCGGATGAGGGGAACGGCACGCGGTGCGTTTCCGGCCACGGCAGATAAGAGATGGGTTTAATTTTTCAGCGCGACTCGGATGCGGAATCTTTTCAGGAATAAAATTATGCGGACCCGATTACTGGCTTCATTGTTAATATGGATTTGTGCTGTCAATGCTTATAGTGATGAAGACCATTTAGCGTCATGCCGATCCTTTTATAACGGATTGAAAAGCTTGAACGTGCGCCAGCCGCCGAGGCGAGTGCTGCTTGTGCCTTTGCTGAGCAGGGACCCGCGCGCGAATGAGAATCCAAGATGGTCCGAGCAGTCCGCCCGGATTGTGAAAGCCTTTTATCGCAACCGGTTTAACGCGGCCGTTACGCAACTGCATGATATCTGGAGTTGGAGCGATTATTACCGGCAGGCCGAGCATATGGCACGGCAGTCGCCTCCTTTCGACCGGGTGGTCTTTATCGGTCACGGCGGTTTTGACGGCCCGGTGCTCAAAAGCGCCATGTACTGGCAAGACTTTAAGATAGCGGGGGACGAAGGCCATTTCATTAAGTTTTCCGAGGCGCAGCCGGGACTTAAGAAGGTGGTGTCCGTTACTTACAATACCGAAAAAAACCGCGAATTCAGCGACTTCATGGTGTCACGCTGGCCGGAGTTCGCACCGATGAAATCGAACGATATTCAGCGTCTGTTAAAAGGATTGGAAAAACAGATACAGCCGCTGGACCGGTCCTGCTATGCGCTCTACTGCTCGCCCGATCAATTGGCAGCGGTGGCGGAGAATCAGCGCGAAGCCCGGCTCAATCTCTGCGAACTCATTTGCCGGGAACCCCTGTTCGAGCTGAAGGCATCCACCGAAGTATCACAGGAACGATTCTTTCATTTCATAAAATCCCTGAATGCGCTGGCTGCGACAGACGGCCTGATTTTTTTTGGCACCTGCAATCCGGGCAGTGCGGCCCCGGACAAAGAACCTGATCCCTATGAAACCGAGTTTTTGATCAACTCAGATCTGGCCAATGGACCGCACATGAGCTATGTGCATCTGGTCAGCGCCGCCACTGGCCGCGCCACCGCCGGCCCGATAGGGCAGAGTAGCGCCGAGGATATTGTAAATCGGCTCATCATGCTTGAGACTCATCGTCCACAATACTATTTATGCATCGTCGACCCCGCGACGAAAATGTCGAATTGAATCTCCGTTCCTAAATCCGTCAAACCGGCAAGGCCGCGCCGGTTTGACGCTGCTTTGCCGGTGACCACGGCTCAATCCCAGCCCTTCAACTCGTTGAAATAGTAACGGGATTTGGCCATGATCTGTTTCTCCCTGTTTTCAATATAGGACGCCAGCAGGATCACCAGCAGGCCCAGAGCGATTGAGCTGATCCACGGCGCTGTCGCGTACAGGTCGACCGCGTACTGCGCATAGAACAGCATACCGCCGCCCACACAGAGATTGCCGCTGACAAACGGCACTTTTTCGCGATGCCTGATGCCCGCGACGGTCAGAAAGATGCCGGCGGCGACGGCGGCAACAGACGCCAGCGCCTGTTGATCCAGCAGGGCGCCGTAAACCAGAGCAACCGCCATGACGGAGCTGGCGAAGCGGTACAGCCGGGCATGAAACTCGACCCGGCCGGACAAGACGAACAGAATCGCCGCCACGGGCAGCAGGGCGCTGAGCCGGCTGCCGGAAAGTGCCTCAAACCGGTCAAGCACGATCAGCCAGATGGCGATGGCGGCAACAGTTCCCAGCCACTGGCAGACATAAACGATATAAGCTGATTGCGTGTAGCGCCTGATGTCATAAATACAGAATACCAGGACAATGGCCGAGATCGCGATCGCCAGCAGGTAAGAGTCGGGATGCAGCAGGCTGCGGCCGATGATGATCCATAACGGCAGGCTGACCAGCGCTCTGGCCGCCAGTCCTTCCGGCAGGCGCATGCGGCTGTCGCGGTGCAGGCGCTGTTCAGTTCGCCGCAGGAACACGAACAGGCCGGCAATCATGAGCGCCGTCAGGCCGGCATCGCGGATCGGCAGCATCAGCAGGAGATTGCCGGCCACCGATGCCCAGAGCAACGTCTTAAGCTGTCTGCGCGCCAGAATGGCGTAGCCGGCGTAACTCACCAGCACCAGCAACCCGGCGGTAATGATGGAGTCCAGCGCGATCACCGCCGGACTGACGTCGGTGAACTGCAGCCAGCGGTATTGCGGCTGTAGCGCCGCCTGGCCGTGCCAATAGGCGTAAATCATGGCGCTGACCTGGGAAACCTGAACCGGCAGGAACGCCGTGCCCAGCCCGAAAAATATCCGGGTGCCCTTGGTTTCCTTGAACAGCCTGGCGCAAACCAGGCCGCCCGCGCACAGCAGCAAGGTCAGTCCCAGACCGATCCAATAGCGGTAGGCCGGCAGTAGGTCCTCATGGCTCTGCAGCATGAAACTGATGGCCGACAGCACAATCAGGATGGCGCCGGTCCAGCGCAGGTAGGCGGTGATTTTCGCCGTCAGGCTGGCGGCGGCCGGTTTTTCGTCCGGTTGCGCGGACGTCTGGAGATCGAATTCGCTGTAGTCATGGGTAGGCATGGTCGTCTCCCGGCTATGGTTTGTCTGCGGACCGGTCTTGTCCGGTCAGTTCATCCAGTATCATTTTCAGGGCCAGTTCGTCCTCCTCCTGCTCGAAGGCGCTGGCAAAGCGGTCGGTTTCGATCCGGTCCGGCGCATCGAACTCGGCGCTGACGACGGAATCTTCCCAGCGCTCGAAGATGCTCCGCGCCTCCTGCAGCGGCGTGCCCCGTCTGTTCAGCAATGTTTCCTGGACGCTGGTCCGGTTCTGCCGGGCGGAGAGGATTTCCTTTTTGTTTTTCAGTATCTGCAACTGTTCCTGAATCGCATTCAGGTCATCGCGGATTTTCGTTTCTTGCGCCGAACTGTCCTGATATTGCTGTTCCAACGCGGCGATCTGCCGTTGCGTATCACGCAGGCGCTTGACGCATTGCAAGGCTTTTTGCTCATCGTCCTGCCTGACCTTAATGGCGCGTTCCGACCACAGCCGGGCCTGTTCCTGCTGTACCAGAAGCTGTTTTTGATAGTGTTCCGTCATTTTGCCGACCCGATGCAGATGCAGCCGGGTTTTGCTGGCCAGCGCCCGCAAATCCTCAATCGCGGCACCGGCCACGGCTTCATGGTTTTCGAATTCATCGGCGACATGGTCGATCTGGCTTTTAATGCAGACAAACAGGCGTTTAAAACTGTTCATGGTGATCATCCTCTGTTAAGTGTAGATTCAGCATCACTATGGCAAAAGCCGGGCCAGTTGTTGTTTTTCCATGAAATCAAAAAGATAGCTGGATTCGTTGTTTTTCATGAGGTACAAATGTACATTCATTGCATGCAAACTGTACTAAAATTGCTCAAAAAATCAGCAGGCGGAAACTCATGAAAAAACTGTTACCGGAACAACGCGATTTCTTCAGGCAAATCGCCGATCTGGCCTTCGTCAATCCGTTCAGCCAGGAAAGGGAACTGGCGGATTGGCGGCTTTTGAACCGTGCGCCGGGCGGACTGGATCTGTCCCAACGCGCTGAAGAAATTCAGCCGCTGCTGCGCGAACGCCTGCAACAGCTGCAGCCGTTGTCCGATTTCCGCATCACCGCCTATCAGGGCAAGGTCAGGGAAATCATGGAATACGCCTGGCTGTTTTATCAGTTCCATGAATTCCAGGACCGGTTCAACCAGTTCATTGTCGATCAGGAGCGGGCGGGCGACGAGCCGTTGGAACTGCCGTTTGCCGCTGAACTGATCGGCTGTTTTCAGCGGGCCGGCTTCGGCGATGCGGCCTGCGCAAAGTACATTGCGCTGTTTTATCAGCTGCAGCGCGGTTTTTATTTCATCAATTCGTCGGTCTCGGGCGACTGTCCGTCCATCGTCGAACTGCGCATGCGTCTGTGGAACAACATCTTCACCTTCAATCCGCACTGGTATCTGGACTATCTGCTGGGCCGCATGGAGGAGTTTTCCACGCTGCTGCTGGGCGCGACCGGCAGCGGCAAAAGCCTGGTCGCCCGCGCCATCGGCTGTTCCGGGTTTATTCCTTTCGACCTCAAACGGCGGCGTTTCCAGGAAAGTTTCACCCGCTCGTTCCAGGCGATCAATCTGGCGCAGTTTCCGGCCTCGCTGCTGGAATCGGAGCTGTTCGGCCACAAGAAGGGCGCGTTTACCGGCGCCATTGAAAACCATCCGGGCGTGTTCGCGCGCTGCAGCGCCAACGGGGCGGTGTTTATCGATGAGATCGGCGATATCGATATCCCGACCCAGGTCAAGCTGCTGAATGTCATACAGGACCGCGCCTTCAGTCCGGTCGGCAGCCATGAGAAACTGCGCTTTTCCGGGCGCGTGATCAGCGCCACTAATCGCGACATCGAGCACCTGCGCCGGGAAGGGCAGTTCAGGGACGATCTGTATTACCGCCTGTGTTCGGACGTGATCGTCGTGCCCGGCCTTCAGCAGCGCTTGCGGGAAAATCCGGCGGAGCTGACGCCGCTGATCGCCGGCTTGCTGAAGCGGGTCATCGACAATCCCGACCGCCAACTGGTCGCGCGCATGGAAACACGGATCCGCGCCATGGTGCCGGAACAGTATGCCTGGCCCGGCAATGTCAGGGAACTGGAGCAGTGCATCCGGCGCATCTGCCTGACCGGCAGTTACAGCATGGCGGAAAAGAATCAATTAGCGGAAGGCCAGGCATTCGGCCTGCCCGAAAGCGGCGCCGAACCCAGCGCTCAGGAACTGCTGCGGCACTATTGCCGGTTTCTGTATGAAAAGCACGGCAGCTACGAAGCCGTCGCGAGAATTACCCGGCTCGACCGGCGTACGGCCAGGAAATATGTTGTTGGTTGAACAGCGCGGCAGGCGAGGTCGATCAATCCGGCATTTCGGAATTGCCTGTGCCGGGTTTCAGCAAGGCTTCAACCCATCCAGCATGACTACCAGGTCGTTTTCCAGCCAATACCGTAAGAATGATCTCCGCTGCCTGGAGAGCGGTTAACAGAGCCGGAGAATTTACCGTATTGGCTGCCAACACCCACCTTGAGTGAACTGTTTCCGGTTTTCGGCGAGTGGGTAACGGAACCCGAATATTGGCCATGGCCTACACCCAGGCCATATGAACTAAGGCCCGAGCGAGAATGGTTGAGAGATCCGGAGAATTCACTGTATTCGCTGCAAACACCGACCCTTAGTGAGCTATTTCCCGTACTCAGTGAATGTTTGATTGAACCCAGATATTGGTTTTGTTGCGCATCCATCAATACCGTTCCATCTTTGTAAACATTCAATTTACGTGATGAATTTTCAGTTTTCGATTCAATCCAGGCGCCGGTCAATGGGAGCGTATTGCTTACCGGGCCCTTGATGATAGTGACTCCGGTAACAACTTTATTGCCATTTTCCTTGGTTGTGACAATAGGGACATCAACCTGCGCGAGGACGGCATAAGTTGCCAGAATCAATGCAATTGACGCAGATAGGATGATGACGGCTTTTGGCAATTTTTTCATATACAGCAGAAACTTTATTGATTGGGGCCGCGCAAGCTTGTTGGGGGAATGCGAGCCCAATCAAGTGGTAAACGTTATGCGGCAATCCATGCCTTCGGGGCTGAAAATCCTCGCTTCGTTAACGTTTTCAGGACTTTCAGCGATTGAAGAACGATTCATTCGCAACCATCCGGCGCCCTTGAACTGATCAATATTCCTTCAAAAATAACTTATAGTCTGTTGGGTATAATAGCGCGGCAATCAGGATTGATAAACCCGGCATGTCGAAATTGCTTAGCCCGGGATTCCGTGAAACTCAAGCTCTGCAGGCATGACTGCAGTAAAAAAGACCAATAATTAAGGTCGGGAAAATATATGAAATTTGATGAATCAGGCTTTGAAGTACGCGAGAATCTGGTTGCGCCGGCTATTGTGCAAACACTTCTCGCCGCGCTGATCCAGCAAAAGCTCGAGCCGCTGCGTGGCGGGATTCGCAGAATCGAGCAGCGGGTTCCACAGGTGGCGTCATTGGCAAAATCCGCTGATCTGTTGTCTGTTGCCGGGCAATATTTGTCTGGCCGGCCCGAGATGGTAAGAGCTATCTACTTTGATAAATCTCCGGATCACAACTGGTTTGTTACCTGGCACCAGGATAGAACTGTTGCCGTGTCCGACCGTTTCGAGGCTGATGGCTGGGGGCCATGGTCAATGAAATCCGGCGCATGGCATGTTCAGCCGCCTATTGATGTGCTACAGCAAATGGTCACCTTGCGTATTCATCTGGACGATGCAACCGTATCAAACGGATGTCTTAAAATCATTCCCGGCTCGCACACTCAAGGGATTCTCAGCAACGATAAAATTCAGGAGAAAGTACGTCAGGAGCAAGCGATATATTGCGAGGTGGCTGCAGGTGGCGCGGTAATCATGCGGCCACACATATTGCATGCGTCGAGTAAAGCTGTTGTTTCGATACCGCGAAGGATATTGCACTTCGAATACTCAAGTTATAAATTGCCGGAAGGCATAACATGGTCGGCATAATGGCTTCTAATCCTGCAATCAAGCGGGCTGCACAAAATCCTGCATGTCTATGAAATAATTCTCGGTACGGCGAAGAATCCTGTTCAATTGGGCATCAACAAGGCGTAGCCGTTCAACGGGTAAATGGGTAAATCGGCGGCAAGGTCAAGGCCTGCTGCGGATAAACAGGTCGGCGCCCGATCGCATCAATATTTGGAGAAGTGCGGTATTGAAATTATTGGTCTGATGGCGTTGCCGGCAGGCATCATTTTTCAGGACGATAGGCGTAGCTGGCCCGTGAATTACCCGCACGATTTTCAGGTCCCCGGTCGGCATGTTGGACAATGCGAACAATAGAGCAATGCAGTTTTCTACCTACCTCCCGCATAATCCCCATGGATGGGGTGAATGCAGAGAAATGACGGGATCATTTCCTGTCCATGGGGTCGTCTGTGTCCTCTGTGGTTAGGATCTGGCTAAAAATGACTTCCTGAAATTGGAATCTTGCATAGGATGTGCCGACGACAGGAGGCGCATCCTATGTTTAAACAGGGACATTATTGACGACCAAATCCTAAGTACAGGCTGAAGCACGTCGACAGGTTCGAGAGCGTCCATTCGATCCGCTTGTATGAATTGTTAGTGCAATGGCTGAAGAATCAATTCCAGGTTAATGATAAATATGGCCGGATAGGGGATTTGAAAAAGCGAGTGATCGATCCGGCCATTGAGGAAATCAACAAACATTCCAATCTATGGGTGGCCTATGGTCAACGCAAGGTTGGGCGCACGGTAACGTATTTTCGGTAGCCAAGACAACAATTGACTGAGGGAGAAATAAACCGGCAGGCTAGGGCTGGAGAGACGGGGTCTGCTGTGGTTGCCCGTTTGACGGGAACGTCTGTAGCTGAATTTGCCAAACCCGGCGAGACATTTGACCAGGTTCTTGAACGGAAATGGAAATCGGCTGAAGTTAAGAAGAAATTGCGGTAAACGGTCAGGTATATGCCATGACCCGACCCTCACTAGTTTCCCATGAACGACTGGTCATATTTTGAGAGCGGCCACTCATTAAGTGGGAGAATGGATGGCTTACAACTTTGAAGTAGTGGATGAGGAAGTCATGAAATTAAAAGACACAAATTTTATTCATTTTACGCTCCATCGAGCTTAATTACTTCAACCGTATTAATTACCTGTTTTTGTAGACTATGAATTGACTGTTAATTTTTACTATTGCTGACGTGGCAGTAGCAAATCTTCCAGAAAAAAAGCGGATAGCTCAGTGCGTCCTGTCACCCCGGATTTCCGGTAAATCGCACGGGCCTGGTCGCGTACGGTACGCTCGCTTGCGTTGCGCACATGCGCAATTTCACTATGGCTGAGGCCTTTTAACATCAGCATGCCGATTTCCGCTTCAGCTGGGGTTAGTTGCCAGCTATCAAACTGCTTTTGAATCTGTACAGCCAAGCCCGCGATAAGCTCACGATTTGCCTCACGCCACTGTTGAGCCTGTTGATTTGCTAAGGCCAAATCCTGGGTCAGCAAATTGATTTTGGATTGTGCAAATTGATAATAAAGCCGACCAAAATAAACAATACCTGCCAGAGAAAGCATCAGAATTAGCACTTCAGTGAGCAAATGCGTCCAAGGAACGCCATCCCGATAGTCACCAAGAAAATCAAGTGTAATCAGTACAAAAACAAACAAACTGAGAGCGGTAGCCCATTGGCTAAACTGTTTGTTATCGTTAATAAATGCCATAAATAACCGCCTATACGTCGGATGACGGATGCCAAAAAAGCAAGTTTAACGCAATATTAGACTTCACTTAATTTGTAACCGACAACTGATCCGGAGAAATACTATGACAAATGATAACAAAACCTTAAAGGTATGGGAGCCATTGATCCGTATTGGGCATTGGACTTTAGTGATTGCATTTTTTACGGCTTATTTTACTGAAGATGATTTCATGTCCCTACATGTGTGGGCAGGTTATGTCGTGGGGGCTTATTTACTCATTCGAATACTGTGGGGTTTTGTAGGTGGAAAGTACGCGCGTTTCAGTAATTTTGTCTATTCCCCGGTTAAGATTATTGGGTACTTGAAAAATATGATAACGCGAAAGCCGCAGCATTATATTGGTCATAACCCCGCTGGCGGTGCCATGGTGATCGCATTGTTATTCAGTTTGTCTGCAACTACCTTGACGGGTTTGAAATTGTACGCCGTGGAAGACAATAAAGGACCCTTCGCTATCTCCGAAAAACAAACCCTGACACAAATACAGGCATCTAGCCTGATTTCCGTGGCCAAAGCGGAAGATGACGAGAATGAAGGTGAAGAATCCGTGCTTATTGATCACGAACAAGAGACTGATAAGCAAGGTGAAGAGTATTGGGAAGAGCTACATGAGATTTTCGCTAATTTGACGCTATTGTTAGTGTTTTTACACATTTTTGGTGTTGTCGCTTCCAGTTACATCGATAAAGAGAAACTGGTTAAAGCCATGTTAACTGGAAAAAAA
>SWBW01001824.1_pt1 | contig 50525 bp, 50 predicted proteins | sample 4693041 | NCBI WGS metagenome assembly SWBW01 (sample SAMN10267271, study PRJNA491770) | bioreactor metagenome | isolation source: DHS bioreactor inoculated with marine methane seep sediment | place: Japan: Omine Ridge, Nankai Trough | collected 2006-05-06 | reverse complement strand
AAACCTGTTGCATACTGATATGGATTTTCAATTGTTGCATTATCTTCAAAATCTTCAATACTAAAAATATTAATATCTGCAATATACCCTTCTTTTATCAAGCCTCTTCCATCAATTCCCAATTCATCAACAATCTTCCCTGTTGATTTATATACTATAGTTTCCGCATTTAACTCATCATCCATGAAGTCATCAAATATTTTTGGAAATGCTCCAAATGATCTAGGATGTTCCAAACCATAATTTCTTTTTTCTATAGTATAACCAACACCATTAGTTGAAATTACAGAACTCTCACTATTAATTCCTCTTTTTATATTTTCGGGGCTTACACTTTCTAAAAATATATTCACCTGACCATCTGATGCAAGTAATACATCTATAACAGCATTGGGTATAGAACTATTTTGAGTCTTTGCAATTTTTCTAAATGTTTTCCCACAAAAATAATCTGATCTAAGTGTATGCGCTACAACCGCATTTGACAAATCAATTCCATTCTCCATTTCACTCACAACCCTTTCTCTCAATTTTTTATTACGCAATCTCTCAAGTAACATCCTCCTGCCACCATCACTAATCCAATCAGGGAGTAATGTGTATAAAACAGTAACTGAAAAAGTGTATGGATAGATATCAAATACAATACCTTCATTTTCAAGCATCTCAATTGCAATTTTCATATCTGACCAATTATCTTTTTTCGTAGCTTTAAGGTGTGATACATGCATCTTAGCACCTGATTCCTTTTTTATATTAATTATTTCTTCAATTGATTTCAATAAGTTTTCCCCTTCATTTCTCAAATGTGCTACAAATATTTTTTTATTTTTTGCAACTATTTTAGCAACATCAATCAACTCTTCCATTTTTATATCTCGCTCATGCGAATAGATCATTCCAGTTGAAACACCTAAAGCTCCATGTTTCAAGCTTTCTGTTATATGCTTTTCTATAGATACTTTTTCATTTTCTGTTAATTCTCTATTTTCATCGCCAATAAGTCCACGTCGCAAAGTTCCATAACCTACAAATGTCCCAAAGTTAACAGACAATTTATGATTATCCACAACATCCAAAAAATCTGATACTGATTGCCAATCAACATTTACACTTCCAATGTCAGTCCATTTACGTGATGACTTAAGCATATCTTCATTATATATAGGAGCTAATGATGTACCTGAATTTCCACCTATAATAGTCGTAACTCCTTGATATAACATACTCTCAAGTCCCGGATCTTTAAAAAGTCTCCATCTAGTATCGGATCTATTTGAAATATCTATAAACCCTGGAGTAACCACAAGTCCATGGGCATCAATTACTTCATGTGCACCGTCTCCAGACATATCACCAATTTCTGTTATAACTCCATCATTAATAGCAACATCTGACTCATATTTTTTATTTCCTGTACCATCTATAATAGTACCATTTTTTATTAAAATATCATGCATAATTTTATTTTTATTAAAATGAAATATTGAAAAATATTCCCCACAGACTTGTAAGAAGATGACTGAATGGAATAGAAAAAATTGGCAACATTAACAGTGCTAATATGATAAAAAATCCCCATTGCTCCAAAAACATTTGTATTTGAGGCCTGACATTAAAAACTGTAAATATCAACTTTGACCCATCCAAAGGAGGAATCGGCAATAAATTAAATGTTCCTAAAAGAACATTCCAAAAAATAATCATGACGAAAATTGTATACACGATAGCCCAAGGAGCACCTGTGACAATTTGTGACATTGATTCCCAATTTGTACTCATCATGCTATACACAATTGCTTGTTTTTGAGCTATTGCAACAGGTACAAAATATGCAATTACAGCAGCAAAAAATGCCAGTATAAAGTTTATTGTCGGACCAGCAAAAGCAACTGCTACCTGACCCCATTTTTGCCATCTTAAATTATATGGATTATAAGGCACTGGCTTTGCCCACCCAAATGCAAATCCCGTCATCATAATCATAACAAGCGGTAAAATAATAGAACCTATCGGATCAATGTGTCGAATTGGTTCAAGAGACAATCTACCTGCATACTTAGCTGTTTTATCACCCAACCATAAAGCCACAACTCCATGAGACACTTCATGAAATATAATACTATAAACTAATGTAATTAAATAAAAAGCTATTAAAATTGCTTGTTCCATAAAATAAAAATTCTAATCAATATAACTATTATTATATACCATATTTTCTATATTGAAAAATGAAAACCCACATATAATTTTATATGTGGGTTTTTATGTGATTAAGCTTTAACCACAATCAATATTCATCTTCATCATACGGAAAATTTCGAATTATTTCAAAACCTTCCAATATTTCTTCTTTACTAAGAATATTAGAACCATTCACTTCAGGTTCCATATCGTCAACAGTTTCTTCTTTCATGTAAATCCTCCTTAATCAACTTCTTAGAGATTTTTACAAATCATTTCCCCCATTTCTTTTGTGCCAACAATTTTACTCCCACTAGTTGCAAAATCTTTTGTTGCATAACCTTGTTGCAATGTTTTTGTCACTGCATTAGTTATAGCTGTAGCACCGTTAGGCATTTGCTTATGCTCAAGCATCATGCCTGCAGTCCAGATTCTACCAAGTGGATTAATCAGGTCCTTGCCCGCTATATCTACAGCAGTACCAGCACCTGACTCAAACATAGCAACGCCATTATCTGGGTTAATAGCAGATGAACACATAAGTCCCATTCCACCAAAAATCTCCGCAGCACCATCCGACAAAATATCACCATGCTCATTGCCACAAGCTATAACACCATGTAATTTCGACGGATGCGGGAGCAATGCATTTGCAGAATCAACAAGCTGATGTCTGAGTTCTACATCAGGAAACTCACTATCATGAATATCATCACAAAGTAATCGCCAAAATTTATAGCGCGCCATGACATTTGCTTTGTCAACAGAAATCAAAGGCAGATTTCTATCTTTTGCATACTGAAATGCATATCGCAAATATTTTTCAATATTTTTACGAGTATAGTATGCGAATTCGATAATTTGCCTTTCTTGACCATTTACTTCGTCAATTGTGCAAACACCAATATTCTTCAACAAATGATAAAAAGCTTTACTTCTTTGAAGTATCATTTTCATTACATTCGATGTACCAAAATAACTATCCTCTAGCAAATAACGAATATAATGCTGTTGACAACCGTCCTCAGGTAAATATTCAGCTTTCAAAGGTGATAAATGATTAAATGCCTTGTTAAAAAGCATCGGACGAAAATTAAGAAGTAAACCCCAATTTTCTCTTATACCCAAAAGACATCTTGCTTCGGGTCTCATCTTTGGATACTGGGTTCCGATTGTTTTATCAATCTCAGGATCACCAACTCCTCCAAAGAACAACGTTCCAATTTGAGTTGCTGTCTTAAATGATTCTTTAGGAAACGTATCTCCAAAATCACCATAAGCCTTCCAACCCATTGGAGTCTCTGGAAAACTAAGGTCTACATCATCTTTCTTTGCAGCTTCTACCGCAATCATGCAAGCAACTTCCATCGCTTCTGGCGCAGCACCATCACCTCTTACAAGTGCAATTTCTTCTTTTTGCATCAATCTTCCTCCTTAGAGTTAAGCTTAGCAGCTAATTCAATCATCATACCCATACTACCACCAGCATCAATTAATTTTTTCTGCTGATTAGTAAGTGAAAAAGAGACAATCTCTTCTTTTGTATGTTTTGTTGAAATAATACCCTTATTAACATCAATATCAAGAACATCTACAAAACATTTATCTATTATTTTGTCTATATCCTCCTGGGACATCGTGATACAAAGCATTCCATTGTTAAACATACTTGTTTCAAAAATCCTTGCAAAACTTGGTGCAATCACCGTATTTATTCCAGACTCACGAAAAGCATACACAGCATGTTCACGAGAAGATCCACAACCAAAATTTTTACCAGATATAAGTACACCGGCAGGTCCTAATTGAGCCTTTTGAGAATCTGTTAACCCAGCATCTTCTAAACAATGCTCACCGAAAACAGAAAGTTCTACTTTGGTTAAATACCTAGCCGGAATGATTTGGTCTGTATCCACATTTTCTTTTGGTAAATGAAAAATCATTCCCCCAAATGTTAACTTTGAACCACCATCATTACTTACTAATGATTTATAATCGATTTCATCAAACGATTTATAAACCAATTCCACAGGCTTTGCAACATTATCAAATGCCCAATCTTGATACAAAGAATCCAGCAGCTCTTCGCCTGGCACATCTATATATCCCATAATAGCAGTAATTGCTGCAACAGCTGGTGAAGCTAAATGTACCATAGCATTTTTCCCCATCCTTCCTGGAAAATTTCTGTTTGTAGTTGAAACACAAACTTCATCTGGCGCCAAAACACCATTACTCATACCAAGACAAGCGCCACAGGTTGGACCACTCATATAGCAGTTGGCTTCACTGAGAATTTTAAATATTCCCTCTTCCACCATTTGCTGTTGCACTCTTTGAGTTGTTGGAGTAATTATACATCGCACTCCATCACATACCATTGCACCAGTTTGTTGAAAAATATGAGCCACAATACGGAAATCCTCAATGCGTCCATTTGTACATGAACCAATATAAACTTGATCAACCTTTTTACCTCTCAAGTTACTAACATTAATCCCCTCATCAGGACTATATCCATCAGTAATCATTGGTTGCATATCAGTCACATCAATCGTAACCGTTTTAGCATACTCACAATCATCATCACTATTAAATCTTGATAAATCAAGTAAAGCACTCTCCTTGTCATCATAATTTTCAGAAATAATAGGCCATAGGTAATTAATGGTATTTTCATCAACCATCATCATGCCAGACGTAGCGCCTGCTTCAACTGACATGTTCGTAATAGTCATACGTTGTTCCATGTTCATCTCATCGATGACATTACCACCAAATTCCAAAATTGCATTAGTAGCACCATTTGTTTTAATGGTAGCTAGTAATTGCAAAATCATATCTTTGGAAAAAACATTTTTAGACAATTTGCCTACAAAGTTAACACGAATTACCTCTTGTTTACCAATTGCAACGTTTCCCGTAATTAAGCCTGATTCCAAATCAGTTGTACCAACTCCAAAAGAAAGTGTACAAAAAGCACCGTGAGTACAGGTATGAGAATCACCCATAATCCCCACATCTCCAGGTAGAACCAATCCATATTCTGGAATAAGTGCATGACAAACTCCATTTTCTCCAATATCAAACATTCTGATGTCATGCTTTTTTGCAAAAGTCCGCATTATCCTGCCTTGAATTGCAGTATCCGAATCTTTTGCAGGACTAACATGATCAATCATGAAGAAGACTTTATTTGGATTAAATATCTTGTCCTATCCGCGTTTTTCCATGTCTAAAATTGCGATTGGGGTAGTAATTTCATGACACCAAACCCTATCACAACTCAATCACATATTTACCATCAAAAACAGTTACATGATTTTTTACAGCAATTTTCTGATACGCTGTTTGTCCACTCATTCCAAACCTCCGTTTTTGTATTTTTTGCCAATTTGTAAATGTGCAAAACTAAAAAAGATTAACTCTACACGGTTAATCCATAGCTTATTTATAGCAAATGATGTTGTCTAGGTCAAACATCCTAATCAAACAAAAAACCACCAGCAAGATATATTAATCTTTTTTAAAGCTGGTGGTTTAGATAAGTATTTCTTCCATTTTTTCTCCTATGATTGTTTTATAATCTTTCTTTTAAAAAATTATAAATGTTCTTGTTCCGAATCCTGTGATACTTTATTATAAAGATCACAATATTCTTTTATCAATTCTACTCGTTGCTGAGTGGTCAATCTCCAATAAATTGGAGATAACATTAAAACGCTTATTGCTTCTCTTTTTCCCATGACATCCTCCTTTTTTTATTTAGAGAACAACTCTTCTATGAAAAATTAAAAACAAAAGACAATTTCTACAAACAGAAATTGTCTTTTATTTTCAAATAACATTCAGATTTTTGAATGAAATTATCATATTTAAATTGTATGTTAATGCTTTGATACATTTTTTTATTTTTATTTTCCTACACCAATACTATATCATACTTTTTATGATTTGTCAATATCAAAAAATTCACCCCTATCCATCACCCCTCTTTGCCTTTGTTAATTCTACTGGTTCCGTAAAAACCATATTTTCTTCAACAACACTTAACTTTTCGTGAATAGCTCCCATTTGTACAAAATATTCAACAACCTCTTGAACCCTATATTCAGGAGCACTAGCTCCCGCACTTACTCCTACTTTTTCAATATTGCAAAGCCACTCCGTATCTATTTCTTTTGCTTCATCTATCAAATATGCTTTACATCCATTTTGTTTTGCAACCTCCACCAATCTTTTAGAATTTGAAGATGTCTTTGAGCCAACTACAAAAATTATATCTACTTTTTTTGCTAAATCAGATATTGCGCTTTGACGATTTGTAGTTGCATAACAAATATCAGCAGCTGTTGGTGAAACTATATTTATACACTTACTTTTTAATGCTGTAATTATTTTATCCGTTTCTTCCACACTTAACGTTGTTTGAGTTAGAAAAGCTAATTTTTCATCTTCCCCACACTCGAATCCATCAACATCATGAATACTCTCAAGCACTTCAACATTAATTCCTAATTTTTCAGCTTCACCCACTACACCAAGCCCTTCTACATGTCCCTTGTGCCCTATATAGACAACCCTATAACCTTCCTGTATAAATTTCACCATTTCCATATGAACCTTTGTCACAAGTGGACAAGTAGCATCAATAACTTTTATATTTCTTTCCCTTGCTTTTTCGAAATGTTCCGGAGGTGAACCATGTGCACTAAAAACAGCAATTGAACCCTCTGGAATTTCCTCTACCGTCTCAACTGTAATAGCACCTTTGTTTTCCAAATCACTTACAACTGTTTTATTATGAACTATTGCATGTTTTATATACACAGGTTTACCAAAAATATTCAAACAATCCTCAACAACATTAACACTTCTAGCAACTCCAGCACAAAATCCTCTAGGGTCTACTGTTACAATTTTTTTTATCATAAATAAAATTATTATATTATTTTTTCATCCATAAACCAGCATTATTTTTTCTGGCATCTCGTTGAGCTTCTTTAAAAATATCTACATGGTATACGTCTGGAGGAAATGTTACAAATCTAGCATAACCCTCATCTATCATTATTTTATTTATCCAATCATCACCAACATACACATGTCGCAACAATCTATCATATCTATCAGTCTCTGAAATATCTTTTTTCAAAACCACTTCTTTTCCTTCTATTAACTCTTTCAATCTATCTGTAGCTTCCTTATAATAAGGTTCCCCACGCTCTGGCGTATCCATCCCTATCATACGAATTCTCTCTCCTGTGTCAATATCAAATGTGTCACCATCAACAACATACGTTACTTCATGTTTTTGCCCAACATCTATAATACCACCAATTTCATCTTCTAAATCAAAAAATACAGCAATTAACAACATTGCACAACTAACTAGTATTGCTATATATTTTTGTTTTTTCTGCATAAGGTATTGACAAATTAATGTAAATGTTGTATATTAGTAAGTTGCATTTATATTAAAATTATACAGGAGGCTCATAATATGGCAACCGAAAAAACCGTATCCAAAATCAATCCTTCGCTTCTAAGTGAACTCATCAAAAGCCTCATAGAAGCTGTACAAAAAATGAACCCTTCTGCGGATGAAATGACTAAAATTATGTACAAATAGCCAAAAAATTCGCAAAGAGTTCAGAGAAATTCTTCACAAATACAAAAAGTAGTACAATACTTACTAGTGCGTTACATGTAAATCATGTGCGCACTTTATTTTTTTACAATCATTACATCTTTATTCATGCCTTCAATTGCTTCTTTTTTCCCTGTTTTATAATCCCTAATAGCATTAAATAAAACACTGTCCTTATATTTATAACCTCGTCCCACTCTAGTTCCTGGGTCATTAGTTACAAATTCACCATTCTTTTTATCATAACCTACTATCACAAGCATATGCCTATCTGGTCCACCATTTGTAAAGTTAGGATTATCTAACCACTTTCCATTTGTTGGAGCTATGATTATATTCCCGGCTGCCAATACTTTGTACATATCGTCCATTGATATATTTTTTGCAACCACAGAATCATGGCCGAAATACTCATTGAAAAATTTTGAAGTATCTTCTATTGAAGTATCAATTGCACCATTATACTTAGCTTTTTCTTTTTCAAACATATCTTCCATTTGCTTTTCTGTATCATTTTTTGATATATGCCACTGATTATTTATCCAAGCATCTGCCATAATCATTGAAGCTTCTTCACACGCATCTTGATATTCCTCTTCGTCCCATTGTGCGTGTGGTGCTTGCACAACAAAAGGTACCCGATGTTTTACACTATTCTTTATAGATTCACTAATTTCTTCAGTTTTTTTTATTTCATCATCACCTTGATTCATTTCAGTTTCATCATCCACGTCCGATTCCTTCAGTTTCTTACTATTTTTTTTCTCAACTTTTTTATTATCATCTTTTTCCAAAACTATTTTTTGTGATGCATCTGAATAATTAACAAAAAAACTATCTGGTATCATGTACCAAGATACAATTACTACTAAAAAAATAAAAGAGGCTGCAAAACGTATAATAAAACTTTTCATACAAAAATTAAAACTATTAAAATTATCCATTTCCCCAAAAACAGATTGTAGATACTATTGTACCATATTTTTAGAAAAATGTCTGCATTTTTTACACTATAAACTTTTCTATTTACAATTTACTAGGTTTTGCAGAGTTTATGTAATGTGCTAAAATAATCACATTGTCTGTTATAACAAAATATGAGAAAAATAGTATTCGATATTGAAACAAAAAACACTTTTCAAGAAGTTGGCTCAAATGACGCCACAAAATTAGATATATCACTTTTAGTTATTTACGATTACAAAACAAAAGAATACATGACTTTTACAGAAGATAACTTTAGTGAACTATGGCCTATATTAGAAGAAACTGACATGCTCATTGGCTACAATTCAAACAGCTTCGATATCCCATTACTAAATAAATACTACCCTGGTGATTTGACTGCAGTGGGCAGTTTAGACATACTTGCTGAAATAAGAAAATCATTTGGAAAAGGAATGCGATTAGACAATGTAGCAGAGGCTACAATTGGAGTTGGTAAAAGTGGACATGGACTTCAAGCAATTGAATGGTATAAAGAAGGTCGCATGGATAAAATAGAAAAATATTGCAAACAAGATGTAAAAGTTACTAAAGATGTATATGAATATGCACTAAAGCACAAGAAACTAAAATACAAAGATCTACTAGATACAATAGAATTCACAATAGACACTAGTAATTGGGACAAAAATACAAGTAAAGCAATAAACTATACATTACCTTTATAAAAACTACACCAATATAAAAAAGATATCTACAAAGATATCTTTTTTATTTATTTTAATCTCCCGTATCCATTAACTCATTACGGCCTAGTCTCAATAAGTCTACCACTGGAGCAATCTGCATTTGAATTACATGTAGATGTACACGCTACATTATTAGTTGAGTCAGATGGAACTGGAGTTGCTTGACAACTTCCCTGTGCATTACATTCTCTTGCTGTGCAATATCCACTAGTTGTTCCTATTGTTGTTTTTGGATCATCAATTGTTGGATCTGATGAAGTGCAAGTTACTGGAATTGTTACTGAATTAGTATTTTGAGTTATATCAACTCCTAGAGTTCCTGTACCATTAAATGGAACTGTTTCACTTGAGTCATCTGTTTCACAAGTATATCTATTGCTACACAATCCTTCTGGTTCTACTGATATATTAACTGTTGCATCACTGCCATCTATTGGCCAAGGGAATGGATTTGGATTTATTATTAATTCTGGTCTAAAGCATTGTGCATTACATACTATAGATTCTGCATGTGTTGGATTATTTCCTATTCTTAGACAATTCCAACTCCAAGGTCCTTCTACTGAAGATCCTATCAAGCTACCTACTTCATATGTTCCTCCGGAACATAGTTCATCACTTTCTGTTGGTGCTGTTGTTAACAGAGGGTCAGCATCTGTGAATGTTGTGTTGCACTCAGCCTCTTCTTCGTTTGGAGCTGAACATGTAACATCAGTTGTACCACCAGCATCACCTGTACAAGTCCAAGTCCACATATTTGTACTTGTATTTAATGTAACTGGATACGGAGTAGGATCTCCATATATACATAAATTTTCTTCTGGTTCTGGAGCTATTCCAGTTGCCTGCTCATCTGTTGTTGGATCACATATTCCACAGTTTCTTTGTAAATCTTCATTTAAATTGTCACAACTTGTTCCTGACGTTGAGTGCCGTGTTACCGATGTTGCTGATTGAATCCCATTTTCATCACATTCACTCCATGTGTCTACCTCTAAGTAATAACAAGTATACGTTATTCTAATTGGCTCTGAAACATTTGTACACCATACACCACAGCCCCCCGTATAGCAGGTGGCATAATTCGGGTTTTGTATTCCCCTACTACAACTCGCACATGATCCTCCACTAGTACATGCTGAGGGCCCACAATAACCCCCTCCACGACAAATTCCTATAGTACCTACAGAGCTCCAGCTACACCTACTCACACTTGTTGTATAACAAGCAGGATCCCCAGCATTAACAGGTACACCGCCTTCTACTGCACATGTATTAGCTGCATTTACATTTTGAAATATAGCGAATACTGTGAATGTTAATATCATCAATGTTAATATTTTTTTCATATATTTATTCATTTATATTTAATGAATTACCATTTTCAAATGCATCTTCTGCTTTTTGATTATATTCTTTTTCTTTTTGTGTATTTCCTAGTTGTCTATAACTATTTGCAATAGCATAGTTCAGATCTCTTTCTGTTGCTGGTTTACTTGCAGTTAATAATGATACATCTTCTTTTACTAAAGCAATTCCTTTTTGAGCTTCTTCTATTGCTTCATTATATTTTTCTTGCATATACAATGCATATGACAATTTCAGATAACTAACTGCCTTTGTTGGTGAAAGTTCAATTGCTTTATTTGCATCATTTTCTGCTTCTTTATAGTTTTCTTGTGTAAAATTGAATTCTGAAAATGCTACATATAGATTTGGATCATTTGGTGTTATTGTTTTTGCTTTTAGTAAATAGTTTTTTGCTTGTTGTGGATCTTTTTTGTCTATGAAAATACTAGCCATAATTTGATATGCTTCTGATTGAAAAACTGGATCTGCATTATCCATCTGTGTAACTATTTTACAATTCTTTATAGCCTCTTCGTAATTTGATCTTGAATATTCTAAATTACATAAATTTGTATATATTACTATGTTCGTCCTATTACCATCTAACTTAGCTGCTGTATTAAATTCTTCTACAGCACCTTCTAATACTCCCATTATTCTATATGTATGCCCTTTTCCTGTATGTGCTGACATATTACTATTATCAATTTCTAGAGCCTTATCATACATTAGCATTGCTTGTGTATAATCTGGTTTTATTTCATTGATATATCCTTCTACTCTATATACTTCTGAGTTTTTGTCATCTATTTTTTTTGCATTTTCTATTGCTTCAAATGCTTTGTCTACATAAGGAGTTTGATTATTTCCTTGTTCTTGCTGGGTTAATCCTTTTTCTGCATATGACAGTGCTAAACTTATATAGTTGTTTATATTTTCTTTATCAGTTTCTGTTAATTTTTCATATTCTATTATTGCTTTTTCGTTATGTGCTTTTGAATATATATTTGCTAAGTATTGCGGATTATTTACTTCCATTTTTTCTATTGAGCTTTTAACTACTTGATGACATGCATCTTTTTGAATTTCACTGTTAATACTGTCACAGAGGGATTCGTCAAGTTGATTTAATGCACGCTCATAAAAAGATGCATCCATTGTTGCACTTTTACATTTTTCTTTTAATACTTCTTTTTTAATACAATCACAACTGTTTATATCTTTTGTTTCTATTGCATATTTATATGATTTTTGGTCATTTTCATATTTACATTCAAGAACTGGAAGATCTCCGGTTACTTCATCCAACTCTACTTGTTCAATTTGATTATTTTTAATAATTGCATTTCTTGCTGGTTCATATAGAAATACAAATGCAGTTGCTGCAAATAGAATTATTGCAATACTTGCAATGATTGTTGCTTGTTTTTTATTTTGCATTGTTTTTTATTTTAATTGCTTAGTTTTATTTATTATAACATCTTTTAAAAAAATGAAAAGATTTAAAACTTACCATTCAAAAACCTTTTTCTTTTTTGTTCTTCCATTTTTTCTATTGCATATCGCAATGTCACTCTTGGTAATTCATTGTAATTTTTCATTAAGAACTCTTCACAAATTTTATTATCACGCTTCCAAACCTCTCTAAGCATCCAACCTGTTGCTTTATGCATCAAATCTTCATCATTAGACAAAAAAACTTTTGCATATCTCAATGTATTGTCAAATTCACCTCTTTTTGTAAATGCCCATGTTGCCAATATACACACCCTACGATTCCAATAAAAATTTGACTTTGCTAATTCATCTAAAATATTCAATTCTTTTCTATTATCTGCAATATATTCACCTGCTATATGTGGCGCTGATAAATCAACTAGATTCCAATTATTGATATGCTCTAAGTTTTTTAGATAAAAATTATATATTTGCTTTTTAGTTACGTCATTTATTTTTTTACTCCGAAATCTCTCAACTAAAATAACGAGTGCGCACAAACGCTCCTCGTTATATTTTGAAGTTATTAATTTTTGTACATTCACTAAATCACAATCCTTGTATTTTTTTGCAACTTTTCTCACATCTGGATTTAAAATACCCAAAAACCTATCATGCGCTCCATATTCACCTTTGCCAGTTTTAAAAAACCGTTCATTTGTTTCTTTTCGATTTTTTGTAATATGTTTTTTAAGGTCTTTACTTACATCAAGATAATTCATGACTTTTATCGTTTCTCTGGTACAGCAACAGTTACATCTATATCTTTTAACATTGTTGCAATGCCAATATTTATTTTATGTTGTGCATCCATATATAATGTATAATCCCTAGAATCTATTTTATATGAAAACTCAAAAATAAATCCCCATTCACCAAATGTTTTCAGATGCACTCTACTACACTTAGCATTGTCAATTGCATTGATGATTTCTGTTATTTTTGCTGGAATTTGCTCCATTTTTTCAACATCTGTATCAAACTCTACAATAAATTGACTCTTTACATTTCGATCATCCATTCTCTTGTAATTATGCACCCTAGATGATGTCAAATCCTGATTTGACATAATCAATTCTTCACCAGTTCTTGCTTTTACTCTAGTTGTCTTAATTCCTATTTTTTTAATAGTCCCAATATCATCACCAACCTTAACTGTGTCTCCAGCCTTAAATGGCTTATCAAAATATATAGAAAATGAAGCAAATAAATCAGCTAATATCTCTTTTAAAGCAAAAGCAATTGCAATACCTCCAACTCCAACACCAGCTATAAGAGAAGCAATATTTACTCCAATATTTGAAAGTATCATCATAATTCCAAATATCCACACTATTATTGTAGCTATAGCACTTAGCAACTGAGCTGCACTCTTAGCATGTTCATCATCTTCATCTCCGCTAATTTTCCCGGCTACATATTCTATTACAATTTGAATTGATTTTGTAATTTGAAAAATAACAACAACTATGACGACAACATTTACAATATTTTGCACAGCATCCCCTAAAGTAAGAGTCCTTAACGCAATATAAATTGCCAAAACAATATACAACCTAGGACGTATTGAATTTATAAACTCAACTATAACATCATCTATATCCGTTGCTGTCTTAAGTGCGAATTTTTCAAATTTTGACATTACAATTTTTTGCAATATAAAAAGCACAATGAGTGCAATAATAAAATACAAAAAAGCATCTACATAATTCGCAACAGAATTACCCCAAAACATTTTATCCAAAACATCGCCCTCAATAAATCTATTTATCATATTTACAATTTAATTAATATATCTACAAATATTTAACTTACATTTATTTTAACTTATTTTTTCATACAGTACAATAAAAAATAAAATATCTATTCAAAATTTTTCCAATATAACTGTCATTATGAGTGGCTGAGCTATTTCATATAGTTAAGTTATTATCTACCATAGATTGCTTCACAGAGCACAATTAATATGACTTCTGTTCGCAAAGACGATGATTTTTGGATAAATCTAAATAGTTACAAAAAAATACATATTTGAATATATATTCAAATATGTATTTTTTATAATGCTTAATCTTTTTTCAGAATTTTCAATAATCTTATATACTCATCTAATGATTTATCTCCATATTTTCTTTTTATTTCTCTTTCCAGAAATTCCCCCGACAAAATATCTTGAGCAAATACATTTATATCTTCACTTAACTGTCTTACATCATCATCCCCCACTGAGACAATCTCTCTTTCATATTCTCCAGTTTGTGGATGTGGCTCTATAAAGTCTAATGTTCCACTTGTCATCACAAACTCTCCCTCATTATACGAATTCAATAACAATTTATAAAATTTTACTTGTCTATTTAATGATTCTTTTTTTTCTTTTGCAAGTCTACTCCATGGTTTACCAGTTTTATAATCTACCACTGCTATCGTACCATCTTCTAACTTTTCCATTTTATCAACAGCACCCGTTAACAAAATTTGCTCTCCACTTTCCAAATCAAATGGTACAGCTTTTATTTTCTTCTCCACTATTACATTCACATTAAAAGCATCTTTATAAAAATCATAATAACCATTTAGTGCATCAAGACCCCTTTTTTCTATTGAGTCATAGTACTCAGCAGGGATTTGCATCGTCTGAAGTGAACTATTAAATGCATCAATTAACACCTCTTTTGGCAACACAACACCCTCATCATTAGAAGCAACAAAAAACTTTTCTAATGCTTCATGTAATAAACTTCCATATAAAAGTGTTTTATTTTGTACACTGGGAAGTCTCACTAGATTTCTAAAAAAATATAAAAGAGGTGATTCAAAATAATTATTTAAAGCAGTTGCTGATAATTGTGTTGATAGGAATTTATCTTTTATATATTCAAGTGATACAAGTGAAGATATATTTTTAATTCGCGGAGCAAAAAATACTTCTGTTGTTTTGATAGTGTCCTGCTCAATATCAATCAAGTTTGCATTTATATCTGAAATAAACAATGATGGCATTTTTTCTTTACCACTTACGTCATAATCTGCATAAGAAATGGTAAGTGATTTTTTTGCTCGTGTTATTGCCACATAAAATAATCTTCTCTCATCTTCCATGTCTCCAGAAACAACATTTATTGGCAACTTGAATTTTTGACTATTCCGCTTACCTCCCCAGAGCCCATTTACCGCATTTGTAATATAAACATGTTCAAATTCAAGTCCTTTAGATCCATGCGCAGTCATAAGATTCACTCCATCCATATCAGAGCTTTTAACTACATTCATTGATAAATTATATTCATCAAATGTTTTCAAATGCATTATAAAATCACTCAATTTATAGTTATTTTTCTCCAATACACTTTCTCGCACCTCATCAAAAATTCTTTCTACTTTTTTCAATAAAGCTATATGGTCATCCTGTGCAAGAACTTTATCCAAAAAACCACTCTCTGTAGTAAATTGTTCAAAAAATTCCAAAAAATTCATATCTTGAACTTTTTCCAATTGACCTTCTAAAAATTTTACGAATTCTTTAATCTCACCAATATTCTGAACTCCACAATTCTTTAATCTTTTTTCATCTTGCAATAATTGATATAAGGACATCTTTCTTGATACTGTCTTGTATTCATCTAAAATTATTAATGCATCGTTTATTTTAACTGGTGTTAAATCTATCAAAATTGCTTTTGACATCAATTCACTATCCATCGGATTATTCACGACTCCAAGTAATAACAATAATTTTTGCATCTGTACATCATCCAAGATATTTTGTCTTGATGCAACTACAAATGGTAATCCTTCCTTTTCAAAAACTTCCTTTATAAAATCCAAATTACTATGCTCCCTATAAAAAACAGCAATATCATTTACATCAACACCAGATTTTAATTTCTGTTTAATATCACTAGCCAAATTCACTAATTCATCTCTATAAGTTTTAAAATGATTAACTGATATTTCTGCTTCATCCTTTTTCCATGCTTCAAGTTCTGTGTGCTTTTTATCACTATCCCCAGCTGAAATAAGCGTGTGTGCATGATCGAGTATCCCCTGTGCACTTCTGTAATTATTTTCCAAATTAATTACAGTTGCATTTTCAAACTTACTTTCAAAATGGATGAAATTATCAACACTAGCACCCTGAAATCTATAAATAGCTTGTTTATCATCACCTACAGTAAACAAATTAGGCTCATCTCCCAAATATAAGGATGACGTCAATACCTCTATTATTCTATTTTGCCCATCATTAGTATCTTGATGTTCATCCACAAGAAGATATTGATATTGTTCTCTCAATATTGAACCCAATTCCTCATCTTTTTCAGCCACTTGCACAAACTGCATTATCATATCTGTAAAATCATACAACTTTTTTTCCTTTAACTGCTCCTGATACAATTCATATACAACTTGAAGTTCCTTGTTTTTTTCTACTGGCTTCAAAACATTTGGTTTCAAATCACCTTTTTTATTCTTTTTTGTGTCTCTCTTATAATAAGAATCCTCATCAGCAATAATACCCTTGCCTTGCAATTCAATTTTATTTACAAAATCTTCTGGTGAAACACTCTCTCTTTTAAGATTATCTATTGCATACAATATGTCTTTTATATAATGAAAGTCACTTGCAAATGTTGTAAGAATCTCAAAATCATTTTCTGCTAAAATCTTCTCTACAATATGAATTTTTTCTACATCAGTAGCAACTCGCGAATATATAATTGACGGAAAATAATCCGGATAACGACTGATTTGTTCTTCACAAAAACTATGAAACGTATAAATATTTGTCCTGTAGGCTTCTTCTGGACCAATAAATGTCGCCAATCTCTCACGCATAGCAACCACACCAGCATTCGTAAACGTAAGCGCTAAAATATTCTCGGGATCAATACCAGCACCAGATTCTTTCAAAATATTTGCAATACGCAAAGTCAATATTTGAGTTTTCCCAGTACCCGGACCAGCTACAACAATAACGGGGCCTTCAATAGTATCCACAGCCAATCTCTGCGCATCATTTAACATTTCATATTGTTCTTGAAAATCACTCATAAAATATACGTATCTGTCATTCCCACGAAGGTGGAAAGCTAGGACAATTTTAATTAAATTAAATACTCTGAATTTCTACTTATGCAAACAAGACTAATGCAATAAAACAACCACTTTTTCATTTCACTTCTTCAAAATCAACATCTTTGATTTTTTCTTTACTTTTATCTTTTTTATCTACTTCTCTATTGAAGAAATGGGCAAAATCAATTCCAAAGTATGCAAGAGATGCTAAAAGCAATGCCGTAGCACCAGCCTCATCCAAATTTCCTATTACAGGCATAGCATCTGGCAAAAGTTCAAATACCCCAAATGTAGGATTAAGTAAATATATAAAAGCAACTATACCAGTAATTACAACAAAAACACTTTTCATAAATTTAAAATATTATTTGACTAATATCTCAATAATACACCACTCATATCACGAAATCAAAAAATCAAAAATCCGTTTGTAAAATATCCCAACAAAAGATATAATACAAACCATGAATAACATAAAAAAGTCTGACAAATTAATATTACAATCAATACTCATTTTGGTGATTTCTCTTGCATGGATAACATTTCTTTCAGCTTTGCTTGGTATTTTTTATGGAACCTTTATTTGGGGATTTTTTGCATTACTTACTATATTTTTTTATAAACAAAAAATTATAACATTTAGCAAACCTTCTCAAAACTTCTTGACTTATATACTTATTTCACTAAGCTTTGCTCTTCTTATTGCTTTTTTTACTACCCCTTCTATATTTTCTGGTAGAGACCAAGGCTCATTATCTGATGCTGCCATATTACTTTCTGAACATCATAATTTAATATCTCACTCAACACAAAGTGACATATTTTTTAATATAAATGAAAAAGGAAAGGCTCTTAATTTTCCAGGATTTTTTTATACAATTGATGGTGGGCTTATTACACAATTTCCAATTCCCTATATAGCATTCATCAGTGTATTTTTCGGTACATTCGGCACAGCTGGTTTTGTCGTAGCTAATGCAATATTATTGTTTACCTTCATCTTAGCAATTACTGGCGTTACTGCTTTTTACATGAATCGAAACTACACATTAATATTTTTAATAACTCTTTTATCATCATTCTCTATAGGATGGTTTGCGAAGTATACTTTGAGTGAAAATATCGCAAGCGCATTGATTTGGAGTTCTCTATTTCTATATATATTTCTCAAAGAGTCAAAAAATCAAATTACCTATTTTGCACTGATTTCAATGATTTCTCTATTACTGTTCACAAGAATTGAAGGGATTTGGTTTTTTGTTATTTTTAGTTTTTTACTACTAAAAAATAAGAACTCCAAAAAATTTATAGGAAAAGACTTATGGTGGCGAGCGATATTTCCAGTAACAACGCTTTTTGTTATTTTTTGTACTGTACTTATAGTAAATAATCCCTTTTATATAACAATGATAAAAGCGTTCTTGAATTCTGGAACAGGATCTTCTGGAATAACACTATTTGATAAAATATCTTACAATTTTTACATTTATTCAATTTATGGATTAATTCTTCCGCTATTCTTTACATTAATTGCAAGTATTATTTCATTCAAACAAAAAAGAATGAGACTCGCATTACTACCCATAGCTATAATGTTTCCACTTTTTCTATATTATCTTTTTCCTCAAATAAGTGGTGATCATCCTTGGATGCTTCGCAGATTTGTATCAGCGCTTTTACCAGCAACTATTTTAATAAGCATTTTATTATCATATTACATAAAACCCAAAAATATATATTATAAAATTTTTAAATATGCAATCCCTGTTGTAATAATATTAGCTAACATTCCATCTCTTATTTTATTTTTAACTTATTCAGAAAACATTAACTTGCAATCCCAAATACATGATATATCACAAAATTTTAGAGAAAATGATTTAGTCCTAGTAGATGGAACTGCAACTGGAGACGGATGGTCAATGATGACCTCTCAATTAAATAATTTGGAAAATAAAAATGCTGTTTATTTTTTCAACATTGCAGACTTAGACAAATTAGATTTAACAGCTTACGAGAAAGTATTCTTAATAACTCCCAATACTAATAAAGAATTCTATAGTAAAATTAACAATAGATTTAGTTATGTAAATAAATACACGCTCACGACACAAAGACTACTAACTCCTGATAAAAAAATATTTCCACATAAATTTCCAAAAAAAGAAAATGAAAATATATACGGAACTATTTATGAAATAAACTTAAACTAATGTTTGATATTACAAAATACATACAATTAGATACACACAAACAACAAAAGATATATTTCATACTACGAATTTCAATATTTGCAGGATTCTTATTATTATTTCTTATACTATCAAAAGAAATGATTTTTCCTACTTATAAATTTAATTTCAATGCTGCAATAGATTCACTTGCTAACACTATTTCACGTCCATACGAAACTGAAAATGGGACTAGTTTTCATTTGTCCAGCAGCACGCAATTAGATGCTATCAAAGTTACATTAACTCTTCCAAAAGACTTGGATAAACTTCCAAAAAATACATCACTATTTGTAAAAAAATCATACCTATCTTTTTTGACACCCATCAACAAAGAAAAATATAATTATACCTATAAAACATATGACCTGACAGATGAATGGTTCATAAATAAAGATGCTTCCATTTATAAATTTATAAGTAAAAATACTTTTGACTCTTATTTATTTAAAGACAATACATCTTTTTCTAGTAAAACAATAATTGATAATTTATCGAATATAGATAAGACTACTGGATTTTCTTCAGCAACACTTATTTCTTCAGATGATAGTGTATTTGTAATAGTTGGTGATAAAAAACATCCAATTCATGATGAAGCCACATTTAAATTATTTGGATATAATTTTGATAATGTTATAAAATCAACTAGCGAAGAACGGGCTCTTTATACAAAAGGAAAATTATTTACTACTTCTAGTGCACATCCATCAGGAACTATTTTTTATGCTGAAGATACTGACAGAACTTTTATATTTGATAATTCATTATTGAATAAAATTCAAACAACTGATATATCGTCACAACATTCGATAGTTGTACAAGAGCAATCACGTACAACTTCTGACTCTTGTGTATTACAAAAAACATTACTTCCTAGACAATATTCTTGCACAATACAATTAGATAACACCTCCGATTTTAATGGTAACATTTATCAATTTACATTAAACGACTCCCCTAATACAAAAATAGAATTAGCTGAAATTAAATTACATACAAAAGTAAGTGAACAATCCCTAGTTGATAGAATTGTTTCTCTTAAGAAAAAAATTGGTTTACATTATAATTAACTATATGAATTATTTTAAAAAAATACACACAAGTACTATAACTTACAAAATACTCATTGATATTTTTTTTGTAATGACAGCTTTTACTTTTTTATTTTTACTTACTGAATCAATAATACCTGGGATACTAAGTGCACAAATTTCAACATTTCTTTTATTTTCTTTAATGTTTTTACTCGTTACAACAATTTCACTTATATCCAGAAAACAAAATATATTCACAAAAACAAAAAAAACCAATACTTTTCTACTAATCATTACACTAATAATATTTGCACTACTCATTGCACTTACTTGCATTGGGTATGGTCTAATTTATGGAATCATCATCTCAGCATTATCTATTATAATATTCTTATTGATAAGTTCGGAATTAATAAAACACTTCAAATAATATTGAATACCCACCTTTTAAAGACATTATAACATTTGTCATCTCGAGCGTAGTGATAACGAAGTCGAGAGATCTCAAAACTTTAGACTTGTGAACTTTTTTTCACTAGTATTCAATTTGGAATAATTAATTTCTATGTAAAGCCTCCCAATTTACTTTCGTAAAACTTGTAACGTTCTCCTAGTACAATTATCCCAACTAAATTTATCAACTCTTCCATCAGCACCTTTTCTTAATCGTTCTCGCAGATCCTCATTTGAAAATATTTCATTAATACTCTCAGCACATTGCACACTATCTCCAGCATTAAAATACAAAGCATTTTCACCAAGGATTTCTGGAATGCTCGAATTTTTCGTTGATACTACAGGAAGTCCAACTGCACAAGCTTCTAATACAGGTAATCCAAATCCTTCATACTTTGATGCAAAAACAAACACACTAGCATTTTGCATCAAAACTTTCACTTCCTCAAAATCAATATTTCCCGTAAATAGTATGTCATTGCTATATTTACACTTCTCTGCATATGCATGTATGTCTTCACTCATCCATCCATCCCCACCAACTAATACTAACTTCAATATTTTATTTTTTTCCTTAACAATATTAAATGAATCTATTATTGTTTTGATATCTTTACGAGGTTGAATCGCTCCAACATGCATTAAAAACTCACAATTCAATAAATCATATTTACCTAAAATCTTATCAATAACTTCTTTTTCATATTCTTTCCGCCATTGATCTTTGTCTATTCCATGATGCACAACTGTAATTTTGTCAGACTTTATACTTGGATAAAATTTTAATATATCATTTCTAGTGGCCTTTGATACAGCAATTATGCTATCAGAATTTTTTACTGCATAATCAGTTTGAATATTAAGCCTTCTTAAATCTTTTTTTAGAAATGTATTTGGAAATATTTTAAATGCAAGATCATGAATTGTTACAACTACTTTAGTTTTTTTACTCCGAACCCTACATACATTATGAAGCGGCATCCATACAACATCAGGATTTTTTATAAGAATTTCAAAAGCAAACATCGTTTGTGTCCACATTGGAATATTCTTCAACTTCTTAATAATATAATTCGTATATTTTTTTGGACTTAATTTATTATTAAATTTATTTTTGTGATAAATATAAAACTTATCCTCCTTTGCTTTTTCACCAAACCTATCTAAAACTTCTTTCAAATATACACGTGTTCCATCTATTCTACTTTCATCTAACTCAGAAGCATGTACAGCTATATCCATGCAGAATTCATCAATACTGTTGCTTGATTCTAAAGTAAAATCTCCAACTCTAGTGCGTTGTAATCCACCAAGATAAGCACCTGTGCTTAAATATTTACCAATATCTCTAGCTAGTGTCCTTATATAAGTTCCCTTTCCACACACAACACTAATTCTTAAATTTGGATATTTATATTCTAATATTTTAATATTTCTTATTTCAACTACCCGTTCTTTCATTTCAACAGTCTCTCCACGACGAGCCTTTTTATAAGCTTCTTCCCCATCTATTTTTATAGCACTATAAGCAGATGGTATTTGTGTTATATTTCCAACAAATTCATCAATGCATTTTTTTACCTCTTCCTCATTTGGCTGTATATCCTTATTTATAACTTTTTTCTCACCCTCAGCATCATCAGTACTGCTATTCTCTCCCAAAATAATATCAGCAATGTATTCTTTTTCAGCTTTTACAATGATATCTATTTTCCTAGTATATTCACGTCCAACTGCCATCACCAAAACACCACTAGCCAACGGGTCTAATGTTCCAGCATGTCCAACTTTAATTTTTTTATTTCCAGTCTTTCGCCTAGCCCAATACTTCACTATCTGCACAGCTCTCTGTGAAGTAATTCCAACTGGCTTATCAACTGCAAAAATACCCTTTACCTTCATATAATTTTAAAATATGAACCAATGTAATTTTTCCATAAGCAAAAAAATAGAACTAGCCATTACTCCAAACAAAAAGAAATATCTTGACCACGCAAGCATTCTACGTTTTGGAGTATAATAATGTTTTGATAAATTAAATGCTTCCAGTGAATGTTGCTTCAACAATTCGTCCTCATCTTTTATCATCTTTTTTAACGTAATTGCATATTCATCAGCTGATTTAAACTTAGAAATTCTCGGTGCATGCAAAATACTTTCCTCATGACGATATCGCTTTGTTACAATCCTCGGCAACCGAATTGCAAGCATAGCAGCTATTACAGAGCATGCTGAAAATAAAGCTACAACACCCATCGTTATTCTCAGAGAATCATTTTCAAACAATTTTGAAATTACAAAAATAAAAATACCTGTATTAATACCTATCATCACATTTGCATGTGTATCAACTGTATGAGTTGCATCTATAATTTTCTGACTCAAACTCTCCAAGAAACTAATTGTTAATAATCTATCATTACAATCTTCAAAATTAACTTTTTTCATACTATTATATTTATTATTTAAATATATAACTTATTATACCACTAAAAATAAAATATCTACATTTAGATTTATATATTAAAACCAACTACATTATATCATTATTAATATCCTCAATATGCCTATAAAAACCTAAAACCACATTAAAGCAAATACTCGTTAGTTAAAAAAATACAGCCATCAAGAGTATTACTCTCATGACTGTATAATCTATAAACTTATGCCGTAACACATTGATTCATGTGCTTTGTCAAACGTTCTTTATGATCCTCAGTTGTTGCAACTAATTCATGAAACAAAATATTCCACTGTCTCGCTAATGGAATATAAATTTCAATTGTTTCATTGTTTTTACGCTCAATTTTTTCAATTTTACAACTCCACAGAGTTAATTGATTATGCCATCTGTCAGGAAGTTTAATTAGAAAAACTTCTACCAATTCAACATATCTAAGATGATCATGATAAAATTTCAATTGTATTATTTTATCTCCTCCAAAATCAGCTCTTGGTCGTTTTGAAACATAATCTAATAACCATGCAACATTTGCACTGAATTCCAATTCAATGCGAGAAAGAGGCCACTCTGGACAATCTTCTGGTGTATCATGCAAAAGAGCTGCTGCCACTACCTCATGTGCTGGAATTATCAAAAACTTCAAATCAAAAATATTTAAATAATCCATCTGAATAATTGCAACGGCCCGAACATGCTCAAAATAACGTGTACCATCTTCACGTACAACATGACGAAAAGCATCTTTTGCAACATTATACGCTTTCTCAATAAATTGATATTCTTTTGAATATCTAGAATACCGTAATTCAACACGGGCAAAAAATGTTGCTCGATTCTCACTTGCTGCAAGCATTTTCTTCATTTTCCTATTCATCACACATACCTCCTTTTTATATTTTATTGTAAATAATACAAAATTAAAGATTACATTAGACATTACCATAAATCATAAATTCCGACAACCCTTGTTTTTCCCTATATATAATGTATAATATCCAAAAGCACGTTCTGATGCTGGGCTGTAGCCAAGCGGTAAGGCAGCGGATTCTGGTTCCGCTATGCGTAGGTTCGAATCCTACCAGCCCAACTAGAAAACACCCCGATTTACCCCCCTTTACACACAAAAAGCCCTTTAAATAGGGCTTTTTATTTGTTCGAAAACCCATCTTTTCGAGGACCCCTAGTAGTCCTCGAACCCTATATTTAGGGTATATTATTCAGACAATATGATTCCTACTACTCTGAAAACATACCCTTTAAACTTAGAGATTATTGATGCCTGCTCAAAAAATAAATCTATACTCTAGCAATTTTCTTTTTCAAAAAAATGTCTCCTATCAAATAACTGATTGTGATAACTACAAACATACTGGCAGCAGCTAATACAAAGCTCACATTAAATATATTTATTGTAACTACCAAAGCTCCAAAAAAAATCATATTTGAAAACATATGTACAGTATTCCGCCAAGTCGACGCTGAAAGAGTGTCTAGTTTTTCACCTTTTTCATAAATATAACTATCCAATGGAATACTGATTAGGATTGTAAATATTCCAACTAAAAAAATACTTAGATAATAGAATAAACCATTATCAATTACTATCCTCATTACCCAAACAAGCGCTATTAAAGCACTGCCAACAGCTATCATAACATTTCGTCTTTGTCTTGTAGCCTTCCCTGTCCAATATGTAAAAATGATTGTTGTTAAAGATATAATAATTGGTATAGCCGCAACCGATTCTATGTTTGCAAAAAATAAATATATGAATAATGGCCATATCACATTTTCTGCCTGACAATGAACACTATAAAAGCCTGTTGCAACATAATCTTTAACTACGTACCAACTATTAAAAAATTCTTTAAATGTTTTTTGATCTCTCTCTGGTTTATCTGGAAGGTTTTTTATTTTAAATAGTGGGATAATAGAAGAAATAAGAAATATAATACTAACAACAATTAAAGCTTTCTTACTGAAAAAAATCAACACTAGCACACCTAAGAAAGGTGCTATCATACCGGCAATCTTTCTTACAATTGCTAAAGTGCTCGCGTCACCTGAAACATTGTCATCGTTTTTGCTACACTTCATGAATAGATACAAATGAGCTATCCAATAAAATGTATCATATATTGCAGCAAATATTGCCACACATACAAGCAATGTCCAATCGTTTGTAGTTAAATTGAACAAACCAATGAAAAATGCAATTGAAAATAGAGAACCTATTATTATAACCTTTCTTGCACCTATCTTCCTCACTAACCATCTAGCAAAAAAATTTAATGGAATATCAAAGAGATTATACAAAAAATAATAAATCATGATCTCACCAATTTCATATCCAACCTGCAATAAGAAAATTGGAATAAATACAGCAATCATTGCACGTGAAAATGCATGTAACCAAATAGAAAGTTCGAAAAGCCAAAATTCAGAATGAATTAATTTATGTATGTTATTTTGATGATGGATATGAAATAATTGCATTTTTGATATTGTTACGACTCTTTAGCTACAATTATACCACAATTGTAATATCCCAAAATGAATATCATCTACTGTTACACTATGACTTGTAAAATATATAAATCTGACATACTCCCCATCCTATTTTTTATTTCTTGCTATGAAATAATATGTATCAACAGTTAGTGTTGTTTCTTTAAAAATTTCTTTATAGATCCTTTGATGACTCAACGTAGTCATCCAGAATTTCGGTCATTTTCTTTTTTCTTTCCATACGCTGTTTTTGATATGGCTGAAAACGCTGTAAATTATTGAAAGTTCGAGGTCTGGCTCGATACGGGCAACTTTTTTACAAAAAAAAATCAGACTTAGAATATTTTCTAAGTCTGATAGTAGTTCATTAACTCTATTTAGCAAATGGTAATTATACAATCACCATCCTCATCGCCACTCGTAGGATTTCCATAGCGACTTTCACATTTTCGCAAAGCCACCATAGTGACATCTGAAAACCATTCCCTATTGAGAGATTTATCAAATGCCTCCAGAAGTACCTCAAGGTCATCCATTAAGGAGCTTGAAAACGAATTTATCACTGGTCCCCACATGCAATCAAATTGCCTTGTACCCATATCATCTCCATTTTCATCAAAAATGTTATAGGTAGTACAATTACGACTTGTTGAAATACAAATAATATGTATTTTTTTGTCTGGGGGTAAATTTAACCCCATATTCACATCAATGAAAAGGGTTGCATGGTAATCTTTTTCACGTTTTCTAAAAGATGCTGGTAACTGTGCATTCATGATTATCTCCTTGGTTTTTGAAATATTCTAATTTATTATTAATGTAACTGATAATAATAGCATATATTTATCAATTTGTCAATCACTACCATTTAGATTCTACTCCAAAACTGAAGTCAGAAGCGTTCGAACCTCATCCCATAGGGCCAACAAATAAAAGTTACTTTTTGTCAAGAAAATTTTTAATTTTTTAGAATAAAAAAAGACATAAGGGAGGTTACCTTATGTCTGTACTATTTTAACAACATTGTTGATTCCTTCTTTTCATTTTTTTGATGTATTTACATCTTCTAACGATAAAAATGTTGTGTGTATGTTTGTGCACCTTTTCGTGCTTGAAATGCATGTCCTTGTCCTGCTGCATAATCATCTATTACCATAACTTGACCACTTGGTATCCAACCATCTTCCAATGCTTCTTGCACTTTCTGATGAAAGATATCTACCATATGTGGACATGGACAAGACTGAGTTACTGTTTTTGATTCTCGTTTCATAATTCACCTTTTTCATACAATGCTTAATCTTGAAAAAAATGAGCAATTGAAGAATCATAATCTCTAATTGCCTGATTCGCATTTTCGAGTGCTTGACGAGTCTCTTCTACGTATTGAGCAGAATAACCAGATCCCGGTCCCTGAAATTCCTCACTTATACGAGACAAAGTATCTCCAAACTGTTTCAAATAAAATGATGCATCAGATGGAGAAGTAGTCAATCCTTCAGTAGTTACTCGTTGACATTCTTCTATAAGCATATTGCATTCTTCTACATGGGAATTCATAATTAAACCTCTTTACATTTAAAGTTTAAAAACTAAACAAAAAACACCTCTTTACATCAACTTTATTTATCTATAGAAATCACCTCCTTTTGTTGAATTTATGTTTTATTATTAAAAGACAATATTTAATAATATATCAAAAGTGACTTTTTGTCAATATCAAGAACCTACATTTTAATCCGAAGAAAAGAATAAAAGTGTTCGAACTTCATCCCATAGGGCCAACGATTTTTGAATAAACAAAAAACCCACCAAAGCAGATTTTCTGCTGATGGGTTATAATCTACTTTCTAATGTAGGAAGATTATTAAGTATTTCCTCTATTTCATTAAAAATTTCATATATTGAATCAATGTGGTGGTTGTCGTGCAAGAGGATTAATTCAAAATGGTGATTATCTTGCCAAAGATCCACATTGCTGGCTTTGATTACATTCACAGTATTTGCATTTATAACAAGTCACAATCCATTATAGAGAGTGACTTGTCTTTTTTTAAAAATGATTTTCTTATATACTATAAAATATGAATAAATATTTACAACAATTTGTAGAGGGGAAATTTCAAAAACCTGGCAAGTCCTTGGATCTAGGTGCTGGTGATTTTGAAGATGTTAATTTTTTAAAAAATAATGGTTGGCAAAGTGATGGTGTTGATTTAACAGGCGGAATAGACCTTAAACAAAAATTTATAGCTAAAAATCACCCCTATGATTTAGTTTATTCCAACTATGTAATACACAAAATATTAAATCAAAAAATATTTATTGAAACAATTTTTAATAATTTAAAAAAAGATGGTTTTGTATTTTTACACACATTCGAAGCTACTGACAAAAACAGTCATTCAACGCTAACAGAAAAAAGTCTCTATGATTTATTATCGAAACAAAAGTTTAAAAAAATCAAAATACAGATAATCCCCTATTATGATGCTGCAGATGGACATGATCATTGGCATAAAATTTTAGAAGCAACCGCACAAAAATAAAAAGGTATGGGTATTTTTTGTAAATATTATTCACAATCCACCCATACCTTATTTGCAGCAATCATTAATTGAACCTTTGATTTACTGCTTCATTTCTAAAATCTTTAAAAATTTTTAATGATTTTTCCTGTAATTCCATAGTATGATCTCGACAAGTCTCCCTATCGATACCTTTTTCCTTAGTGAATACACTAAAAAAAGATTCTTGAAAATTTCCAAATACCATACAATAAGCATCATCTACTCCATAGCAATCTATCGCTTTTTCAATTTTCTCAATATATTGAATAACATCTCCTAATGTTGCCATTTTAATTCCTCCATTTAAATTTACTTGCAATTTTATATTTTAAAAAAATATTTCATGTTCTGCCATATATTGATAACTAATTTGCAACATTAAATAATACTATGATTTTATTATTTTGTCAATACTAGCAAATCAATCCACCTGATCAGATATCACTAAATATAAAGCTATCACAAATCCAATGATAAATCCTATTATATGCACAAGTGCACCAAATCCATCATTACCAGATACCATTATTTCAACTAATTGAAAATAGAAAAATATAGCTAAAAAACCTATGCTCAATCCAACTGTTGGAATCTTGCCAAATAACATCGCTATTTCATTATCTTTTCTTTTACGAAATGCTATTACCAAGTTAGCTCCGAATAATCCAAAAATAGCTCCAGATGCACCTATCCCTATAACTAATTTATCGACTGACTCAAAAAGAGTTTGTGCAAAAAATACTGCTAAAATACCTGATATAAAATATATAAATAAATATCTTGAAACAGTTACTCGGCTCTCAACGTAAGCTCCTACCAACAACAAAAATAACATGTTACCAAGTAAATGCCACCAACTTTTATGTATGAACATACTCGTTACAGATGTGTAAAATGTTTTTAAAACATTTGTGTTTTTCGTACTAAATCCAACAGCGTTGAATGCTTTAGTTTTCATTGAACCACACGTTTCTATAACATTATCATATTTATAACAATTATTTATATCATAATAACAAGATTCTACATTTAAATTATTTCCATTAGCATACAAAATACAATCGATATACTCTTTTGATATCTCTTTTTTTTCAATACATTCAGGCGCAACACCCTTGATACAATCAAACGTATTAATAGTGTCTGGAGAGCTTAATACAAAAATATAAAAATATAAAAACACTACAACATTAATGATGATTAATATGTATGTAATATAAGATTTGTAGAATATGTTTATTTTTCCCATGAACTGACCTTACTTTTCCAAGTATTTTCTCACTGCTATAAAACTGCTTATAAATCCCAATGCTATACCTAGTAAAATTATAGCTAGTATAACACCAACCATATTTTGATTGTAAAATGCTGCAATATTTGATTCTTCTATCACATTTTTAGCAAGTGGACTAATAGCATAAATTGTTATTATCAAAAATATTGACGCCACGATTGCACTAGCAAATCCATATAAAACACCTTCAACAAGAGTAGGTATTTTTATATACAGATTTGATGCCCCTACCAATCGCATTACCTCGAACTCTTTTCTATGTGAATACAAACTCATTCTGATAGTATTCAATGTAACTAATACAGCAATTATGCCAAATAAAATTCCTAGCATAATTCCGCCATTTCTTATAAAAACTATAAAATCATGTAATTCATTTATGACTTCTTTATTTTTATCAAGATTAGTACTCATGATATAATCACCATATTCTTGATATAGATAAGAATTTATTTTTTCATAATCAACAGTATCATGAGCTACTATAACCAATGAAGCTGGTAACGGATTTTCGCCTATCATATCTAGAGCCTCTCTTATCTCTTCACTATCACCTTCTCTTTCCATGAAGTCTTTCAAAGCATCATCCCTTGATATGTACGTCACTGACTGAACTTCTTTAACAGATTTTCCTTCTAATTCATTTTTAATTTCAATTATCCTCTCTTCATCTACAGTAAAATCAAAATACATACTTACATTAATTCTACTTTCAACAGAATCAATTACATGCAAAACTCCAAATCCTAAAAATACAGCCACACCAATGAGATATAATGATAAAGACATTATAATAACAGTCGCTAATGTAAGCCACTTATCTCTATAAAAATTTTGCCATCCTTCGCGTATTACACGCGCTAATTTAATTGTTTTCATAAATATTTAACCACTAATAATATATTTACCATGTAGATCATCACGTATTATGCGACCCTTATCCATCAAAATAACTCTCTTATTCAATTTATCAACAATTGATTTATCATGTGTAGCCAAAATAACAGTTGTTCCAAATGAATTGATTTTCAATAATAGTTTTACAATTTCCAATGCTGAGATAGGATCCAGATTTCCCGTTGGTTCATCAGCAATGAGAACCCTTGGTCTGTGTATAACTGCTCTAGCTAGAGATATACGTTGCTGCTCACCTCCACTAATTTGGTGTGGATATCTATCAGCCTTACTTTCCATTTTTACAATACGTAACATATTTTCCACCTCATCTGCAATTTGAGCATCTGACTTCCCTTGAACCTCCAATGTATATGCCACATTTTCAAATATAGTTTTTTGTGGTAATAATTTAAAATCTTGAAACACTGTTCCAAAATTTCTCCTAAAATGTGGTAAGATTTTTCTTTTCAAATCTGCAATATTTTTTCCTCCAAAATACACAGCTCCATCTGTAGGAAACTCATCTGCATATATCATTTTTAATAAAGTTGACTTTCCAGCACCACTAGAGCCCACCAAGGAAACAAATTCTCCTTGATCAATTGTGCAATTGATATTATCCAATCCAACAAATCCATCAGAATATTCTTTTGCTACATTTTCCAATGTAATTAATTTCATATCTTTATTTCATCTTCCATGACTCTCAGAGCAATGTAAGATTTTTTTATTTTATATCTAAATCTATACTGTAGTTAATTATACCACAAAATTATTTCATTCTCAAAAATGCAGTTATGAATTCATCTATATCACCATCCAACACATCATCAACTTGAGCTGACTCATGTTTTGTGCGATGATCTTTAACTAATTTATATGGATGTAGTACGTATGAACGTATCTGATTTCCCCAACCAGCTTCTTTCATTTCACCTCTCAACTCTCTTTTTTTAGCTTCTTTTTCTTCTAAAAATTGCTTATGCAATTTTGCTTTTAACATTTTCATTGCGTGTTCTTTATTCTGTGCTTGCGACCTCTCACTCTGACATTGAGCTGTTATCCCCGTTAGTTCATGAGTTATACGAACAGCACTATCAGTTGTATTTACATGTTGTCCACCTGCTCCAGATGCCCTGTAAGTATCAATACGCAAATCATCTGATTTTATTTCGAAATCTTCTACATCATCAATGATGGGCATTACATCCACACGAGCAAACGATGTTTGTCGTAAATTATCAGAATTAAACGGAGACAATCTCACCATCCTATGCACACCTGATTCTGCTCGCATATGACCATAAGCCCATCTTCCATCAATCTCTATAGTTGCACTTTTAATTCCTGCCTCATTTCCATTAACCTTATCCAGTAATCGAACTTTAAACTCTTTATTTTCAGCCCATTTCATAAACATTCGCAAAAGCATTTCAGACCAATCTTGTGCATCTACACCACCAGCTCCAGTGTTAATAGTAACTATTGCACTATTTACATCATATTCCCCATCAAATAATGTATAAAATTCTATTTGTTCAATATTTTTTTGCAATTGTACAACTTGTTTTTCTATATCAGTCCATTCTTCATCAGAACTCACTATCTCACATAACTCCTCTACATCATTTAATTCTACTTCTAGCTTTTCAAAAGATTCTACTTCACTCCTTAATCCCTCAAGTTCTTGCATTATATTTTTTGCTCTAACTTGATCATCCCAAAAACCCTCTTCACTCGAAAGAATTTCATTTTGAATTATTTTGTGCTTCTTATCTTCAACGTCAAAGAGATTCCCGCAACTGCAGGGATTTATCTTGTAATTTATTAATTTTTTCTATAACTTCACGCATATTTCATTTTTATTATTCACGAGCCATCCATCGGAATCGAACCGATGACCTACGCGTTACGAGTGCGTTGCTCTGCCAACTGAGCTAGAATGGCGTATGAAATAAGTATGCCACACTTATTTTAACAAAACAATATATTTAAAAGATACCAAAAAATAAAAACATCTCATTTTCAGAGATGTTTTTATATATTTTGGGCGACTAGAGGGAATTGAACCCTCATCCTCGGTACCACAAACCGATGTTCTAACCGTTGAACTATAGTCGCCACGATAAAAACGTTTTACTTAAAATATTATACCAGAATATTTCAAAAAATCAAGTCTCATTTTTCAAATCTACAATAGCCTTAGCTTCTGCTACAATTTGTTCTAATTTTCTACCTCTAACTCCAGCATGTTCAAGTATATCTTTTTTATATTCAACCTCCCTGCATAATATCAAACCCTTACTCAAAATTGTATCTTTTTGTCTTTTGGATAATTTTGTTATGGCTGTTATTGGATGTAATCCTGTCTTATCAATTAACTCTGCCAAACTTTTGCCATGTGGATATCTCCAACTCATAAGCTCAATTCCTGCACATCTTGCATAATCAACTGCCTGTGAAGTAAATTGTGTATTTGTAACAAGCCATAATTTATGAAGATGTTTATCTCTTCCCTCATGTATTCCATCCCATCTTTTTTTTATATCATCAAATCTTGCCTTCATATACAATACAGTTTGTACATCACTTTTATACCCCAACTTATTATGAAATTTACATTCAAATATGAAATGTCTATTATCTCTATATGCCATTACATCAATCTCATGCGTTATACAACTCCCTCTAAGTGTTCTATTTGTACTTGTTTTATATCCACGAGCATCTAAAAGACGTGCTACAAACTGTTCAAAAGGATACCCACTTGGACCAAGCATCTTCAGAGCTCTTTTTAAATTATATCTTGCAGCTGTTGGTGCATTACGTGTTTTTAATTTATTGTATGCAGATCTATGAATTTTCACAGTAGTATCTAAATTTGATTCTTTTGAGATTTCTTTTGCAACAGCCTTTGCCCTTTCACTATCAATTCCAGCACGCTCAAGAGACCTCTGTAATTTACTTGCAGAAAACTCTTCTTTTTCCCCTGTTGTTTTTTTTATTTCTTTATTCATTACAGACACCATTTATATCACATGTATCAATAATCTCACAAGCCTCCTCAGCAGTATCTACTAAATGAAATAGTTCCATATCTTCTTCTTTTATTGCACGATTTTTTCCCCAAACTACACCACGAATCCAATCTACTAAAGGACCCCAATACTCCTTATTAACAAGTATTACTGGAATAGGTTTTGTCTTACCTGTTTGTATAAGAGTAAGCATTTCAAATAATTCATCAAGCGTACCAAATCCTCCTGGAAAAAATATGTATACTTGTGACGCAAATGAAAGTATCACCTTTCTGGAAAAAAAGAAATCAAATGATTCTGAATCAGTAATATACTGATTTTTACGTTCTGTCACACTATGATTTGGTAAATTAATATTAATTCCAACACTTCTACCATTAGCCTCTTTTGCACCCTTATTAGCAGCTTCCATAATACCAGGACCGCCGCCAGTAAATACCGCAAAGTCTCTTTCAGCTAATTTATATGCCAATTTTTCTGCTTCTTGATATACATCATTATCAAAACCAAATCTAGCACTACCAAAAATACTAGCAGCCTTATCAAAACGCGATAGGAAATCATGACCTTTAACAAATTCTGATTGAATCTTTAAAATCCTCCATGATAAACCACTTGTATAATGTTCTTCCTCAGCAATTTCTGGAGACAAAAACTCACGTTCACGATTTAATGACACATCAAACTTTTCACCTCCCACAGTAAATGTTACTTGTTTATCTTTATCTATCATATTTTTATTTTGTCCAACATAACTACTTCAAATTGAGTAAATGAGGATTCCATTTTTATTTAATTATTTTCTTCTATACTTTTTATAATAGCATTAAAATCAATTTCTTCATATTTCAATAACTCTTCTGTGGTACCACTTTGTGGAATACGTTTAACAGATAAACTACTTATATTTCCATTAAAACCATCTAATGCACTTCTAACAGCTTCGTACATACCTCCTTCAGAATAACCATCCTCAACTACAATTATGTTTTTTATATCTCCTATATTTTTAATTAATGATTTACCATTTATCGGTTTTACACAATACAAATCAATGATACGTATACTTTTATTTTTTACTTTCAGTATTTCGTATGCTTTCAATGCTTCTGTTATCGTTATCCCTGCTGCAATTATAACTGCGATATCTTCATCACTGCCCTTCAATATTTTTGAATCACCAATTTTAAACTCATCCTTTTTACCATATAGCACACTTGTTTTTTCACGAGTTGTTCTAATATAATTTATACCTTCACCACAATTTTTTATTAAAAATTTTGCAGATATAATATCAGATGGATACAAGACTTTACCATCAATAATTGACCTCATCATAGCTATATCACTGAGTCCCATCTGTGAACTACCATCAGCACCAATAGAAACGCCAGCATGAGAACCTACAAATGTAATATTGCTTTCACTGAGTCTTGCCATTCTTATTTGATCATGAGCTCTTGTAAAAAATGCAGCAAAGGTTGAGCAAAATGGTTTATATCCCATACGTGACAGTCCAACGGCAACACTTACCATATTTTGTTCAGCTATGAACATTTCGAAAAACCTTTCAGGATAATATGCTTTTACTTTCTCGGACCTAGTTGAATTACTAACCTCAGCATCCAAAACAATTATCTTTTCATCTTCACTCATCATTTCCACAAGTGCATCGCCATAAGCATCACGAGTTGCATACTTTTCATCAATATTAAATTCACTACCAACACTATTGTCATTCCTGCGAAGGCAGGAATCTTTCTGCAAAACTATAGATGCATCACTTGATAAATACTTACCGTCTCGAGACTGACAAGGTTGTGGCAACGCAATAGAACCACGTACATCAAAATCAATATCTCCAAGTTCATTTACTGCCTCAATAAATTCTTCTTCCTTCAAAACTTTTCCATGCCAACTATATTTATCTTCCAAAAATGATATGCCACGCCCCTTATATGTTTTTGCAATTATCATCAATGGTTTTTTATGCTCCCCTATCATATCTTTATATACCCTCAATATTTCGTCCACATCATGACCATCTACAACAACACTTCTCCAGCCAAAAGCTTTTGCACGTGCTACATATTTATCCACATCATGACCATCCATAGTCTCACCCCTCTGCCCAAGCCTATTTACATCAACTACTGCAATCAGATTTCCTAATTCATAATAACTAGCAAGATTCATTGCTTCCCAAACTTGACCCTCAGCCATTTCACTATCTCCCAACAGCACATAAGTTTTAGCAATAGATTTGTCTATTTTTTTTTGAGCTAACGCCATACCCACTCCCACAGAAAGTCCTTGACCAAGAGAGCCCGTGGATGCTTCAGTAAACGGAAACTTCATTGTAGGATGTCCTTCTAAATTACTCCCAAACTTTCTAAAGGTGTTTAATTCTTCTGGTTTTACAGCGCCAGCAGCTGTCCACAAAGAATAAAAAAGTGGCGAAGCATGTCCTTTTGAGAAAATAAGCCTATCATTATTTTCATCTCTTATGTTTTTTATATCAAACTTAAAAACTCCAGAAAACATAAGTGAACTCATTATTTCTACAGCACTAAGTGAAGATGTAGGATGACCAGAACCAGCTGTTGTAGTCATATCCAAAATCCAATATCTAAGCAATTTATTTATTTTTTCTAGTTGTTGTATTTTTTCTTTTTGTTTTATTGACATTTCAAGTTTTATTATATAAACTATGATATCGTCCTTTTACATATACATATTACCACAATTTTACACATAGGAGAAAATCATGAGTGATAATGTAAAGAATATCTTATTAAAAGCTTCTGGAGATGTTTTTAAAAGCAAAGATTTTAAACATTTTGCAACAGAGCTGGCAACAAAATCTTTTGTTGTTATTGTAGTTGGTGGTGGAACAGAAATCAGCAAAAGACTAGAGGCAGCTGGTTATACCATTGCCTTTGATGATGTCCATGGACGAATCACTGAAAGCTGGGAAGAACGTAAAATAGCCCGTAACGTCTTGGAAGAAAATACCAAAAAACTACAAGATGATTTAGTAGGAACTGGTGCATTTGTCATTCCTTCAGTTATTGATATTGCTGGTGTAACATGTCATATTAATGGTGATAACTATATCAAGTCTGCATACCTTGGCTTTGATGAGTTGTATGTATTTACAACAGCTGAACGTATAGAAGCTAAATCTAAAATATTTAGTAGCTATCCAAAAGTAAAAGTACGTGCCGTTTAAAAAGTTATCCGTAAAAGAATTAAAATAAATTATAGAGCAATTAACTACAAGTAGTTAATTGCTTTTTTATATAAAAAGTCCAACCTAAGGTCGACCCCCGGTTGGACTTTATCAAAATTCTTAATTCTTAATTCTTAATTCTTAATTCCTTAAATCCAACCCCTTCCCTGCATTGCACTTTCAATCCTTTCTATCGCAAGTATAAATGAAGCTTTTCTATAATCAATTTTATATTTCTTAGCTTTATTACAAACATTGTCATATGATTCAATCATAATTTCTGCTAATTTTCTATTTGTCTCACTCTCACTCCAAGATGTGTTTTGCATGTTTTGTAGCCACTCAAAATATGAAACTGTAACACCTCCAGCATTTGCCAATACATCAGGAATAATTACAACATCTTTTTTATATAAAATTTCATCAGCTTCTGGAGTTGTTGGTCCATTTGCTAATTCTATAATTGTAGTTGCTTTTATATTGTCTGCATTGTCCTGCGTTATTTGATTTTCAATCGCTGCTGGCACCAACACATCACAATCCATTTCCAATAATTCTTCATTTGTTGCACTTAAATACTCATCTGTATCACATACTGATTTATCACAATAAATTTTGCCTTTTTTATTTTTCATATCAATGACCCTTGTCACATCAATACCTTTACCATTTTTACTAACAATTGCACCACGTGAATCACTAACTCCAACTACTTTATACCCTGCTTCATGTACCAGTGTTGCAAAAACCTGACCAGCATTTCCAAATCCCTGAATAGCAATTCTTAAGTCCTCTGGCTTTTTATTTAGTTTCTCTGCAATTCGCTCAAGCAAAACAAATCCACCTCTAGCAGTTGCAGTTGCTCTTGCAGTGATACCACCTATTGCAACTGGCTTTCCCGTGAATGATCCCGGCACAGTATAACCTTTAAGTCTAGAATACTGATCCATCATCCATCCCATTATCTGTTCATTTGTATAAACATCTGGAGCTGGTATATCAATCTTTGGACCAATTTCTAAATAAAGACCCCTAACATATCCACGACTAAGCTCTTGTAATTCAGCATCTGACAACTCTTTAGGATTCACTTCCACTCCACCCTTAGCTCCACCATATGGTATATCCACAACAGCACATTTAATAGCCATCCAAAAAGCCAATGCTTTCACTTCATCGATATCAACCGCAGGATGAAATCTCACACCTCCCTTATACGGACCACGTGCATTATTATGTTGTACACGATAACCTCGAAATGTCTTTAATTTCCCATCATCCATCTTCACAGGAATCGCAATTTCATGGATTCTTTGAGGACTTTTTAACATCTCAATTGTATCTTTATCTATATTTGCAACTTCAGCAGCATTTTTCAACTGTTGCATTGCATTTTCAAATGGATTTTGCATAATTTTGTAGAGACACATTGCAATGTGTCTCTACATCATTACAATATTTCTCTTATTTTTTAATAATTAGTAATAAAATTTGTCTCATTACTCCCTCTCCCTATGGGAGAGGGCTGGGGTGAGGGTAAAAATTATTAAGTTTATCGCACTTTACAACTCTATCTATCTACCCCTCACCTCAGGGGAGAGGCGGTTTTTAAAAATCATTATTCTTCTAAAGAAACTGACTCATCCACCAACTTCACCAACTCACCATAAGCACCCACAACATCATCACTCTGTAAAATTGCACTTCCAACCCCGGCAGCATCAACACCTTTTTGACTGACTTTCAAAATTGTTTCTTTATTAACACCACCATCTACTGATATCCAAATATCTCCACGACGCTCTCTTAAATATGAAATTTTATTCAATGACTCTTCCAAAAATTTACTACCCTGAGTACCTGGAATAACAGTCATAACTTGAACAGCATCAATCTCATCTATATATGTAAATACATCTTCAACCGGAGTTTGGGGTGATAATGCAATTCCTTTTGTAAAATCATAAGGATCCATAGCAGTTAAAACTTGAGATGGACTCTCAACCTCTCCAAGATGAAAATAAACTCGTTTAGCATTCAGTGCAGCACATGTATCTAAATATTTTTCAGGATGTTTGCTCATAAGATGAATCTCTACATCAAAATCATCAACTTCACCAACTAAGTCATACAAATCAAAAGTTTCACTATCAGTCATAGTATTATCAGCTAAATCAATCTGAATCCAATCTACAGAACCACGCAACACATTCAATTGTTGAATTACATTATCACTATCTGTATCTAAAATTGCTGGAATTATCAACATAATTTTGTATATTTATAATTTACGGATTATCATTACTCCTTTTTGTCATTCCGGAAAGTTTATTTTCTCGTAGGGACAGTGCCTTGTGCCTGTCCACGATATTTGAAAATCACTTGTCCGGAATCTTATACTCTACTAGTAAAGTTCAGATTCCAAATCAAACCTAAACTAATAGTTATCAATTTTTGCAATTCTTCTAACATGTCTTTCTTCCTCACTAAATTTCGTCTCAAGCCATAACTTCACAGAATCTTTAGCATCCTCAATACTTAAAAATCTAGCACCCAGTGAAAGAACATTTGCATTATTATGTTCTTTTGATAAAGTTATTATTTCCTTCGGACCACCATAGTATACAGCACATCTAATGCCACTAGTTCTATTTGCTACAATCGCCTCACCCTGACCAGAACCTCCTAAAATAATTCCCAGATTCTCACTATCAGCAACTACCTCTGCAACAGGTTTTATAAAATCAGGATAATCATCATTTTTATCAAATGAATCAGCACCAAAATCAACAACTTCAAAATTAAGTTCTTCTGTTAAAAATATCTTCAATTGTTCCTTTAAATCATAACCTGCATGGTCTGTTCCTAAATATATTTTCATACTTCTATTATATAACTTCAAAAACAATATTACAACTAAAAAACAGTATCCCTAAAATAATACTGTTTTTATACTTGTTATACTAATTATTTATTAACACATTCTTGAGATTCTCTTGCACCATCATCACTCATTTTTATATTAGATTCAGTTGTGCTCCCTGATGGCCAAACAAAAAAATCACTTGCAATCGAATTGATTGAAAAAATCATCCCATCATTATTTAATTGATTTATTGAAAATGTTGCTATATCCTCAATGTCTAATTCAGGATTCTTTAGATTAGCACTAACAAAATAAACACTTTTAAAATCATTAGATTTTACCACCTGTCCATTATGTAGTGTAACTTCCCCATTTTTTAAACCACTCTCAATTTTTTGCAATACAGAATCCGAAACATCTTCACAATAACTAGCGGTTGTAACAACCTCAGTTGAAGCACATCCGGTAGTAAATAATATAAGACTTGCCACTAAGAAAATTTTTCTCATATTCATTAAGTTACTAATTTTTTAATTTTTCTTTATATATTCATGAGCAGACAAAAGTGCCTTTATAGCATCTCCTACAGCTATGTTATTTTGACGAAATATTGAATTTGTTACATCTCCTGCAGCAAATACTCCAGCACAGCTTGTTTCTTGCGTTTCAAAATTTACCACTATATTATTCCAATCATCAGTATCTACAAATTCTCCTACAATTTCACTATTTGGAACAGAACCAATTTCTACAAATACTCCTTGCACAGCAAGTTCTTTTTCTTCATCGCTATCATTGTGTTTGTATTTCAATCCAGTTACCATCATTTCTCCAACTACTTCAGATGCATTTGATTCATAAATTATCTCAACTTTATCTGAATTCATAATTTCCTCCTGTGTTATAGGATCACCTCTAAGTCCACCTTCTGGCTTGCGTGCTATCAAATAAACTTTATTTGCATATTTCATAAGATCAACAACTGCTTCAAGTCCACTATTTCCGCCACCTACAACTGCAACATCTTTATCCTTGAAAAAAGGCGCATCACACGTTGCACAAAATGCAACCCCCTTACCTTCAAAGTCAGATTCACCAGGAACACCCATCCTCCTATGTCGTCCACCCGAACAAACTATAACTGTTTTTGTTTCATATTTATCGTCTCCTACAATAACTTCAAAAGTTCCATCTTCTTTTTTATTTACAACATCCACTTTTTCACCAATGTGCAAATCAATATTATCTTTTTGAGATTCTAAGTGTTTTTTTAATTTAATAGCCAAATCAGCTCCGGCTATAACTTCTTCACCAATCCAATTTTCAATACCATCAGACACAACAGATTGTCCACCAATCTGCTGGGCAAATAAAGCTGTTTTGATTTGTTTACGAGCCGCATAAACGCCTGCTGCTACAGCTGCTGGACCACCTCCAATAATAATAGTTTCGTACATAATTTTATAAAATAAAAATAATAAATCTAATAATGAAGTGGATGAAAATATCTATCCACTTCATTCAAGATTGACTATAGTCCTAAAAGATTTGTAAGTTGAACTTGATCAAATCCAACTAATACTTCTTCTTGACCATCTTTCTCAATAATAATTACTGGAACTCCCATTTGTCCAGTTTTTTCTACCATTGCTTGAGCTTTTTGTTGATCTACAGAAACATCCACTTCTTCATATTCTACACCCTTTTCTTGCAAAAAATCCTTTGCCATTGTGCAATAACCACATGTTGGTGTGGAATAAATTGTTACTTTTGCCATAATGCTTTTCTTACTTATTACTTATAATACTAATTATTTTAGCATATAATCAATTATACGCACAACCTTGACTAAACACTTTTTTTTGTGCATAATGAATAAATACTGTTAATCCCATGCCCTCGTGGTGAAATTGGATATCACATTTGGTTTCGGCCCAAACGTTCTAGGTTCAAGTCCTGGCGAGGGCACAATAAATAAAAAAGCATTTATTATATAAATGCTTTTTTATTTTTATGTTATACATCACTTTCAACATCTATTTTATCTTCATAAAAAACATCTCGATATTCTTGCCTACCCTCATTAAACTTACTCCCACGAGCATCAATTAAATCATTCGCATTGTCAAATTTTTTCTTTTCTAAAATAACTTCCTTTTTCTTAGCTTCTACATACTCTACAGTTTCAACTTGACTCACCTCATTTTCATATAAATATGAGTACCAAAAGTAAACCAGAGTACCTGCCACAAAAATCGCTAATACAGCCAATATATACTTAAATGACTTTATCCACCATTTACGTGCTGATTTAATGATTTTACCAGCATTACTAACTGGATCATTAAATGTATCACGACCTTTTAATCCAAACATACACAATCCTTATATTACTATTTATTATCTAGATAAAACACGGTAATCATAGTTGTTTTTAATAACTCATTTTTCATTTCCTCAACATCAGTAGTGCTCATATTAATATTTGATTCTGTTCTACTTGTTACAAGTGATAATACATCATTAAAATATTTCATATTTTCCAATTTTTGCAAAAACTCTATTAAATCATTTTGATTCCCTGTTAATGCAATCTTTAATTTCATATTATTCTTTGTTAACGGTTCGATACTGACTTTTTCATCAGTTTCATCTTCTTTTACTTTTGCCTTTGTTTTCTTTACAACTACAGCACTATTCACAACCTCCAGAGATATCTTATTACCCGTATTATTAGCAATCTCTTCTAATTGTGAAAATAAATTAATTTTTTCATCATCATTATCTGGCAATAACACATTTAACCCTTCTTTTTCTATAGATATGTATTCGGAAGTTTTTTCAAATTCATAAACATTCACTAAAAACTCTTCAGCTAACGCATGACCTAATTGTAATTGCTCTAATTCTGCTGATTTATTTTTTATCAATCCAATAATATCAAAGGATTTATTGAACATAACAATAATCAATACTAAAAATATAAATATGGTTATTATTTGTTTATAATATTTTTTTATAAAATATGCCATAAATTTACTTCAAACAATCTAAATTAATCTTAAACGTCATTGTAAAAAAAATATCAACAGGAGTTGCTAATTGCTCCTCTGGAACAACAACATTTGTAAAACACTTTTTTTCATCATATTCCATATCCTTAAGTGCATTCTTAAACTCCACCACACTCTCCCGTGTATTTGCTTGAGCCTTAATTGATACAGAATCATTTGTTGTTTTTATGCTCTCAATAACTATACTACTAGGAACAGTTTCACTTAAAAATATAATCATCCTAGACCATTTTAAATGATTTTTATCTAACTTATTAATCAAATCAACCTTTTTATTCACTTCAATAAATTCATCATGCATTACTGCAACTTTTTTATATCTTTCATTTTCTGTAACACTAGACTTTACTTCTTCCATAACAGAAATTTCAGTCTTTAATATAAAATAAACAGCAAATAATCCACCTATCAAAAACAAAAACGCTATCATGACATGAATTTCCTGTTCCATTATTATTCTAAATGTTTTACGCCTATTCAAATGGTCTTTTTGTTTTTTTGGCAATAAATTGAATTTTATTTTCATATAATTTTATATACTCTTTGAAGCTAAACCAATCACTGTTGCATATTGAACGGACGCTTCTCTATTTATTGGTGGCACACTTTTGAAATTCACATTCACCCACGGATTTCCAAGCTCAATATTATAACCCAATCTACGAGATAAATAAGGTGCAATTCCCAATGTTCTAGCACCACCTCCACACATTATAATTTTATCTATTTTATCAGTATAATTTAATCCATTCAAATAAAAATCAATAGATTTTTGTGCTTCACCAGCAAAGTTCTCCATAACAGCTTTAGTCGCTTGAAATACATGATCATTTTTCAATACTGACCCAACACCATATGTTATTTTAATATTTTCAGCCTCTGAATAAGTTATTCCAAATGTTTGCTCTATTGTTTTAGTCATGGCTTCGGAAGATAATGGAATACTTGATGTAAAAACAGGAATATTGTCAACAGTAACAACAAAACTAGTTCCCTTATCTCCTATATCTATAATCATAGTGGTAGCACCTTTTTCATCATCTCTCAATAAACTATTGGATTGAGCTACTGATTCAATCTCAAATCCATACGCGGTTAACCCAGCTCTTCTGAGCATTTTTATATACCTATTTATAAAATCCTTAGACACAGCAACTATAATAACATCCATCTGTTTCTTATCTTTTGTAAGTCTCCTATCAAGTACTTGCCAATCATAATAAACTTGATCAATAGAAAGAGGTATTGCAGCTTCTATCTCCCATTTAATAGCTTCAGCAACTTCCTCATCTTTCATATTTGGAATAGTTACTATTCGCAAAAATGATTTTGACTCTGGAAGTGAACAAATAACATTACGAGCTGATATTCCAGCTTTTTTTCTTGCTCTATCGATGGCACCTAGTACAACATCAAAATTAGTAATATCCCCATTATTTACTATTCCTGCAGGTATTTTTTCAGATGCAAAGCCATACACATCATCATATTCTCCATGATGTGTAATCTGTAAAACCTTTATAGAAAGATCGCTAATATCCAAACCAAAAAATGGTGGCGTTGGATCAATGAATTTCTTATTAAATATGGACATTTATTTTTTATTTGTTTTTACCTAGTTACATGATATCACATACTCCACTTCTATTCCATCTCTGTCCACTGATCAATAACATAAGAACTTCCAGTTGGAAAATATGGAGGAGCTGTTACTAAAAAATTTGGATCATATGTCAATGTACTTGTGCCAACACTCGACTGTTCTAATCCTTGTTTTGTCGCAATTGCACCGTAAAAATCCATGTCTATAATTGTATCGTATTCACTACTGCGACCAACAAAACCAAATTGAGACAAAATTGCCGCATCAATCTCCAAGACTCCACTATCATTCCCAGCACCATCTATAATTGGCTCTTTTACTGTATCGATATTATTTTCAGCAGCAAGACCTAATACAGTCCATGAATCATGATTTTCATATACAACATCACCATTTATATAAATATCTTGATTTCGCCCACCTCCATTATGATGTGCAGCAATTGTCAAACGTTTACCAGCATCTAATGTTCCATCAATCCACAAATCATTTCGTAAGTAAATTGCACTTGTGTCTTGTAATGTGATTGTTTGATCAAATGATTCTTTTGTGATTGCCTTTGTATCTTTATGATGTTTTTTCACCCACCAAACATCAGCAGTACCATCTGCTTGTAAAATAATATGCCATCCTTGTCCTCCTGCTAAAGTTGGTAGTGTATATTGCCCTTGTGCTGCCGATGCTATTTCTGCAAAACTCACCACAATACTATTAAAGTCTTGGACTGGTGATGGGAATATTTTTGCACCTGCAAAAAAACCATTACCAGTTTGACTCCAGATACCCTCTTTCTCTTCAGTGGCACTATTATTATCATGGTCATATGTTGCAACACTACTAGATACTGCACCATAAGCGCTACCATTAAACTCAATCCCATCATTTGCATGTACTGCGCCATAAAATGTTGTTTTATTGTTAATAATCAAACTGGAATCAGATAACAAAACAAATTCACTCCAAGCAGGTCGACGCATACGAACACGTACACTACGCGTTACGTCCGGTTCTTTATATGTCCAACCAGTAGCTAAAATTTCTGCATCAGTAGATCCTGAACTTGGCCTAATTACGCAAATACGATATCTTCCAATTGTATTAGTTCCATCATAATCAACTTCATAAGCTTCCGACTCACTACATTCACCATCATTATCAGAATCAACTCCATAAGGATTACCATTTTCCCAAAAATCTGCAACTTCTTCCGCTGTTTTACCATCTACATTATGTCCTAAATACCATCTATAAAAATATATACCAGATTCTGCCATGTGAAGAGCTTGTTGTCTTGGTTGTGCATGCAGACTATATTTAAAATGTTCTGTAACAAAACGTATTAATCCAGTAAAAATAACAGCCACTGAAACAATAACAATAAGACCATATACCAATGCTGTTCCTTTTTTTATTTGCATATAATTTAAATTATTTTACGTAAAATTAAGTCGGTGTTTTACCAAATAAAGACAAGTTACGCATAAGTACCTGTGATTGTATGCGCACATTATTTGGTTGACGAATTTGATCTACATTTACAAAAAGTAAAATTTTCACCAAAGATACACTCCCTGTATTTACAGGAGATGTAAGTTCTGTATTTGTTAAATCATAATATGTAAATATGGGATCTTGTTCAGAATTATTCACAACATAGTTTGCAACACGAGTTATAATTTCATCATTAGCAACATCATAAATTGGCGGAGTCACTGTTGTGTCCAAGTTCGTAACTCCAACATTAAATGTATCATCAACATCATTTAAAAAATATCTAATACGCTCAATTTCATCATCACCATCATAATTTGCATAAAAAATAAATTCTGACACATCTGCAAATTCTACTGCATGTGCACCATCCCCACCAGAACTAGCACGACGAATATTTTTCACTGCATCATCTACACCGCGAGAAGCATGTAATGTTGCATAACCTAACTCAATAGCAAAATGATTCATCTCCCACACTTTTATAAAAAACATTGTAAATCCTAAAAGCACCATCGATGTAATAGTAATCACCACAATAGTTTCAATAAGAGTAAATCCTTTTTTATTTTCTATATACATCATATTAATTATGCATCAAAATTAACTACTGGGATTCAATTCAATACTAACACTCTCCAAACCACTTATTGTAACTGAATCGTCATCATCTGTTATATAATCACTTGCTGTTACAGTAATATTGTATTGCTCTCCATCAATTAAAACATCATCAGCAACCCCATCACCATCTCCATCATTTTCTGCCACATCCACCGGAAAATACACTTTACCATGAACGTCAGTTTGTTGTGACACGTCATATCCAAGTGTTGTATTTTCCAGTTGCACTGTTACACCCTCAAATGGACCAGTTGTTAATGAATCAGTTATTGACACAATGACACCTGGCTCACTTTCATCAATAATAATCATGTCACTATTATATACACCACTTTCTACGGATATTGAGTTTTGTTCAGTATCTGAACCAGGATTAAATTTCCATAAAACATATCCTGATTCATCTAATATGAAATCATATTTTCCAATACTTGACTCATATCCAGCAATATCAGCATCAAAATCAACTTCGCCTTCATTCCCTGATTCTGTACTAGAAACTGCATTAAGAGCTGTATTAATATACACAGGATCATTGCTTACATACAAAAACCCCAACACTCTACCACCTGAGAAAGTAAAATCAATATCGGACACAACATTACCAAAAGGATCTTTTGTAAAAATATGAAGTTCTGGCAAAACATCCTCCACAATAGTAATTGTTGTAATTGTTCCTGCAATTATCGATGCATCTGTATACATTGGATAATATGATGATACTGGATAAGGTGCCATTGTTTGTATTTCTTCACTTCCCGAAAGTAAAACAGTTATTTGATACATATCCATTCCAGGCATCAATCCTTCAAATAAAACATTACCAGCAGAATCAGTTGTATTACTAAAATCTGGTGTCGGATTACCACTCCCAACAATATCAACACCTACAGTAGCACCACTTACAGCAGCGCCTTCCGAGTCAACAACATTCACTGACAATATTCCATCTATTACGGCAGATTCATTTCCTGAAGGTGGTACAAAAAATGATGTTAATTCGATGCTATTTACAGTATTAGAAACATCAACCATTCCTACTCCCCATAAAATCTTAATGTTTACACGCTTATAATCATTTGGGATGCTATCTCCGCCACCAAAACCATCATCTGGATTATCAACATAATAAATCTCTGTTAAAACACGATACATACTGTTATTTATAGTTTTAACCTCATCATAATCTAACCCAGTACCTGAACCTGTAATCACACTCCCGTCTGGTGGATTTGTCGTTGAATCCAAAAAAATATTATCATATGGTGTATTACGCAAAATCTCCAGTTCTGCTGTAGCAAGTTCAACAGCTTCCGTACGCTGTTTTGTTTCAAGTGAATAACTTACGACAAGAGCGTATGTTTTGTAAAAGGTCATTACAGAGATACTAAAAATAAACAATAACACTATACTTTCTATTAAAGTAAAGCCTTTTTTTTTATTGTAAAAATATGAAAAATTCATTTATTATATTTTAATTTTTGTATTATATTTCAATAACCTACAAATTCATTATAGCATACGACACCTTAATCAGCTGAATTCCACATATCAATCGCATATGAATTACCTGTTGGGAAAAGTGGTGGTGGTTGATATAATAGATTACCATCAAATATTAAATTACGTGTCTCAAATCCTGTTCCATCTGTATATCCAAATCCCATACGATTATTCGTTGCAATTGAACCATATAATTCTATGGTATCTTTGTAATTATTTGACCAATATTTTCTTCCTACTCTTCCATTTTGTGATAGAAGCGCAGCATCAATTGTTAAAGTTTCAGTATCTGAACCACTTGAAGCATTTAAATCACCTTCAGAATTACGTATAAATTCAATATTTCCCTCTGCCGCAAGACCCAGTACAGAATCACTATTACGATCTTCATACACAATATCATCTGCGCCTAAAAAAATTCTTGCTTCATGTCCATTGTCTGGACTATGCGCAGCAACTGTCAATTTTTTACCTGCTGGTAATACTCCTTCAATCCATACATTGTCACGCACATATAAAATACCTACATCCGGAATATCAACAATATCAACATCAGAATTACGTAATCGTGTAATAGATAGTGTATTATTATTAAATTTCCGAACTCTAGTAATACGCATTTGATTTGAAGTAGGGACACCAAGCTCTATAAATCTACCCCTTTCTTCAGGACCATAATACAATCCCATAGCTTGTGCTGCCTCACGCATTAAATCAAAATTAGCTGTCACACTATTAAAATCTTGGGCTACAACAGGAAATTCTTTTCCCGCAAGAAAATGTTCACTATCATCCACATCTTCACTATTATCAAAACCAGGAAAAGCTGCAGCCCAAACTCCAGACCGCCAACCTCGCACATCACTATCATTATCATAATATGATGAAACCGAACTTGTAACGATATTATGAGCTATTCCATCAAAATGAAATCCACCATTGATATGCATTGGACCATATACTTCAGTACCTGAACTCAATCTAATCCTATTATTTGCCAAAATTGCAAACTCACTCCACGATGGTTTACGCAACCTAGCACTAATTGTACGTTCTTGATTTATGCCTGATGAACTAGCACTACCTTGTGATTTTACATTTAGAACAGTCGAATATTCTGTTGGTGCTGTAACACAAAGTTTATATTGTCCAATTTTATTATGATTTTCATCTTCATAATCTACAATATAAGCCTCTGTACCATCTCCATCTCCATCAGCAGTATCTGCATCATCACAATCTCCATCTCCATTATCATCAACACCCAATGGATTATTTGTCCAAAATTCTTCAATCTGAGTAGCTGTCTTCCCTTCAACATTATGAGCTAAATACCATCTATAAAAATAAATACCAGCTTCTGAAACATGTATTGCTTGTGTATCTGGTTCAAGTGAAGTATTATATTTCACATGAGAAACAACAAATTGAATCGTACCCGCAAATAAAACACTAGCTGCTGCAACAACAGTTAAAACATAAACCAATGCCGTTCCTCGCATTATATATTTTCCTAAAAATTTTTCTTTATTAAATTTCATAATTTTCACTTATTTTTATGTTGGAATATCATCAAATTCTGTTAAGTTTCTAACAACAACAAAAGATTCTATCCGCACATCATCTGGAGAACGAAATATTGGTTCTGGATTAACATATAATACTATTTTTACCATACGTACGTCTGCCGGTGTTGCCATCGTTTCCAAAGCCATTCCATTAATATCATCATATTCATAAATAGTACCATCAACATCATAATATTCAAAAATGACCTCTCCCGATGCAACATCATTTGTAATATTATTTGCCATATCTCGCACTTCTTCAGTACCACTATATTCTGGTGGCGTACTGGTATCAGGCTCAGTAATACCTCTTTTGAAGATGCTATCTTCAACAAAATATCTAACTCTCTCAACTATGCCATCATTATCATAGTCTGCATAAAAAATAAACTCATGATCATCAGCTAACTCTATTGGAAATGCACCATTTTGTGCTTGTTGTGCCTTGCGCATAGTATTTATAGCATCTTCAACAGCATTGCTTGCAACAAATGATGCCACCCCACTCTTAATTGCAAAGTGATTCATAGTCCACATCTTAACAAAAAAAAGTGATGCACCCAACATAACAATTGACGTAATTGCAATTGTTACAATCATCTCAACAAATGTCAC
>SWBW01009934.1_pt1 | contig 51343 bp, 55 predicted proteins | sample 4693041 | NCBI WGS metagenome assembly SWBW01 (sample SAMN10267271, study PRJNA491770) | bioreactor metagenome | isolation source: DHS bioreactor inoculated with marine methane seep sediment | place: Japan: Omine Ridge, Nankai Trough | collected 2006-05-06 | reverse complement strand
CCCCCCCGGGTATCGTGTCCTCTCCGCCAACCAGCGTCACACCCATTTGAGTAACTTTCTCCAGGTTATCGTGCAGGGTCAGGGCAGCATCCGGTCGGGCATAAACTTTCAGTCCTGCCCTGATATGTTCACGTACAGCCTTGCCTGAGGGACCGCCGCCCATGGTAGTGCCAGTGAGGAAGATATCACGCCCTGCACCTGTGGCATGGCTGATACGCTGTGCAATTATCCGGGTCTGGGAGGGCAGCACCATCTTGATATTGTTCTCTATGTGCTGTGCATCGTCGTACAGCAGTATGTCCTGTGTACCCATTCCTACGTCAATAGCCATTATCTGCATAGAATAGATTAGTTCATATAATCCATGACACATAAATCTCTTCATGCCCTGGGACGATACACCTGCACAACACAAGAAGAATGCTCCTGCATCAGTGAAATTCGCAATTATTACAGTTAGCACATCCAGATATGAAGCCTATGGCAGTGTATCCAAGCCCCAGCTTGCTGATGACATATCCGGAAACGTCATGATGGACCTGATATCAGGTTCAGGTTTTGATGTGAAGACATATTCACTACTGCCTGACAATGAAACCTTGATTGCCGGGCATGTCCGGGAACTGACAGGCACAGATATAGATGCAGACATGGGTGCGGATATCGATGCTATCGTTATCAGTGGCGGTACCGGTCTTGCGCCCGAAGACGTGACCTTAGAAGCGGTGGAACCACTTTTTGACAAGACCATTCCCGGTTTTGGTGAAGTGTTCAGGCTGAAAAGCCTGGAAGATGTGGGGACTGCTGCTATACTTTCCAGGGCATCTGCCGGGATTGTGGGCAGATGCGTGGTATTTTGTTTACCCGGCTCACCGGCAGCGGTCGAACTTGCCTTAAAGGAGTTGATTATTCCGGAGGCACCCCATATAATTAAGCACATTTGATAGATTGACAGAGTAGATAATGCGATTCGCCAGAACTTAAACGAAAACTATATCTAACAATGTAAACTACAAAAATATAATATGATAAATATAGGGTAAACATCTGTGTACGTTTGTGGAGTATATTGAGCTTCCAAATTGGTGATTTACAATTATATGTTTGAAATGGAGGATGTGTATGCAGGGAAATCAAAACTTGGATAATGATGTTGTTGTAGGAAAACGGTATAGACTGAGGGATATGATAGCTCACCAGTCACATATGATAACGTGTGTTCTGCTTATAATTACAGGACTGTACATGGCTATACAGTTCAATACATGTAGCTTACATGCATGGGAGTTGATGTCATTTCAAACCCTCCGTCTGGTTCATGTGATTGCAGGTATCCTGTTCCTGGTGATCAACTGGACATTCATACCGTTCAATCTGATAACCAGCGGTCACCTGTTGAATGACTTATTCGGCCCGAAAGATATTACCAGGCTCTATCAAGCCATTGTTGGCGTATTTAAACCCCCTGAGGAATATCCAAAATACACGATTTACGATAAAACCACTGGTCATTATAAAAATAAACTTCATCCGGGCTATAAACTTATGGTGGTATTTGAAGCAATGGCCATTCTCTTTATTGGCCTGACAGGCATCATAATGATAGACCTGAAATTCGGATTTATGAATTTTGATATACCTGTATGGAATAATTTTATGGCCTGGTTCGTTAATGACATAACCGGCAGTGCAGCTGCAGTTATTGGCATGAGCGGAGTGCAGTTGATCAGGACAATACACTTGTGGGCTACATACTGGTTTGTGCTTGAACTCATCATTCATCTGGGATTCCTGGGAACAGATCCGAGGATGTCACAAAATGTTAAGGCCTTGTTCATAACCGGTAAGGAGACTATGAACGAATATGTAGAAGTTGTTGAGGGTGCACACGAAGAACATAAGAAAAAACCACGGGAGAAAAGACCACTGATTGTATTCAGGTGAACACTTGACAATAATGAGTACCTATTCAACCATATGCTATTATTAAAACGAAAAGTTAATAATAGCATAAGGGAGATGGAAATCAATAATTATACACAAAATATTTAAAGGAGGAGAAAATTTGAAGCAAATCAAAGTTTTGCTATTATTAATAGTAATATTCTCAATGGTCACTATGGTTCAAGCACAAGTGGCACAATATGAGACAGTAAGCAAGATGGCAGAAGACACGAACTGTAAGGAGGTCTGCCATAACCTGGATACGCATGTGATACATGAACCGACATCAGCCACATGCCAGCAATGTCACGGTACAACATTAACCGATCGAAATCCTTCATGCTACAACTGCCATACAGGTTCGATACATAATGTTCACTTAAATAAGGTACAAACCGAGGATTGTTCGTACTGCCATGAAGGGCTTGATAGTATACATTTGGAAATGATGTCAGATACCCTGTGTGCACACTGCCACGGTGACCTGCTGGACGTTCACGGCGGACCAACAGAATCCTGTGGTGCGTGCCATGGTTCAGCAGCGAATATTGTTTCACCAGTTACAAGTGCTGGCGATGTAATTGTTTGCCAGGGCTGCCACGCCTCTGCAGATGTTGCAGTGCTTCATGGCGAGGCTTCTGATCCGAATTCATGTTACAAGTGCCATAGGCCTGGTTCTGTCAATGTGACTGCAAGTGAGATCCCTCACTTTATCCATATTCCTGATGTAGCATGTGAAAAATGCCACATAGACCAGGGTACGGAAAAGATCATGATCCCGGAATGTGTATTGTGCCATGATGCTGAAACACTTCATGGATATAACAAGATATCACTTAAAACCTCCAGTACTGGTTTAAAGTGTTCGGTATGCCACCCGATGGTAGCAGATGAACCAGATGCAGCAGCACCGACTCCGGTCGATACTGATACATCCGGGCCTGTGGACACTACCACCGAAGGTGACGAGGGAACACCAACTCCAGGCTTTGGAGTCTTGGCGGCATTGACATCACTGGCTATGTTATTTGTGATAAGGAAAATCAAGAATTAAATTTTAACTACCATCCGGAAGATAATTATTCTATCTTCCCTTCTTTTTTTTTTGAATTGTTTTTAGATCAATGAATGATTTCTTTTATCCTTCATTACTATTCAGCATATTTCATTGCTATATCAGGTTCAGCATCCTTCTTTTAACTCCCAGGCATGCCTGGTAGAACTGGACTCCAAGTGGAGTCCTGGTGCCATGTACCTCAGTCTTTTTGTCCATTATTGCTTTAAATACGGCCTCAACCGACGGCTCAGCGTCAATTTCAGTGTAAGCCCTGCCCACCATCTCTACAAAATGAGCATCACTGTTACCCAGCATAGGCAGACCCAGAGTCTCTGCCATTTTCACTGCCCGTTTATTGAATTTACCAAGGATGAACCTGGAGTTCAGGACCTCGATGGCATCCACGTCCAGGTCAGATACATCCCCTAAACTTTTTGGGTAGCCCTTGTAGGGATGAGGTGCCACGATAAGACAATCACGCTCCCTGGCCATTTTAATAATGTCGCTTGGGTCAGAATTTATTGGGAACGCTTTATCTGAACCCAATACCAACAGATGACCACGGTTAGTTGTTACCTCAATCCCGGGAACTACCACCAGGTCAAGCCCCATCTCATCTACCAGACGCCTGGCTTCAAGCGATCCTTCCACCGTGTCATGGTCACAAATAGCAATTCCATCAAGTCCTGCCCTAATGGCCTGTTCCAGGATTGCTGCTACCGGTGAGGTGCAATCCTTGGAATAACAGGAATGGATGTGTAGGTCAAGTCGCATTGGACTTTAGTTACGTTAGAAGTGTTAAAAAGATTTCGAACATTACCTTTTTGTTCATTCAGCCCCCTAAGTCCCTTAATCTATCATAAGTAATAAATAATAATTAAACAATTACGAATCACTTCTCATCATCTGTTAAGAAAACAACACATTTTATACTAATTTGGAGGAAGCTTTACTTGAAGGAAATACGTATCCATGGCCGTGGAGGACAGGGTTCGGTTACAGCTGCCGAACTGCTGGCAGTTGCAGCATTCGAGGATGGAAAATATTCCCAGGCATTCCCTGCCTTTGGAGTGGAGCGAAGAGGCGCTCCGATAATGGCTTTTACAAGAATCAGCGAACAACCCATCAGGCTTCGCAGCCAGATATACGAACCTGATTATGTGATCGTACAGGACGCCACGCTCATTGAGACAGTGGACGTGGCATCGGGTGCTAAGCCTGATGGTAAGATATTGATAAACACTGAGTTTTCACCTGATACCTTTGACCTTGACACAGAAGCAGAGGTCATAACAATAGATGCAACCAGGATTGCCCTTGACATTATTGGGCGCCCCATTGTCAATACCATTCTGCTGGGCGCTTTTGCCGGCGCCACAGGCGAAATCAAGGTTAAAAGCATCCAGAACGCTGTAGCGCAACGTTTCCCCGGTAAAGTGGGCGAAAAGAATTCCCAGGCTGTGCTTGAAGCTTATCACCGCATGGGGGCGGGACAATGAAGGTTACGATCGGCGGAGCTGTAAAGCCCGGTACTACCAGGGTCAACAAGACCGGTGGCTGGAGGAATTTCAGGCCCCTGTACAATAAGGATAAGTGTGTCAGATGCGGGCTGTGTTCGTTGTTATGCCCGGACAGCAGTATCCGTGAGCAGGAAGACAAGTACGTTATCTTTGATTATGATTACTGTAAAGGCTGCGGCATCTGTGCCAATGAATGTCCCAAGGATGCCATAGAAATGGTGCTGGAGGAGAAATAATATGTCTGGAAAAATGACAGTTGTAGAAGGTTCTTATGCAGTGGCCCATTCTGTAAAGGTTTGCAGGCCTAATGTAATATCGGCATATCCCATCACACCACAGACCCATATCGTAGAAGACCTGTCTCAGTTCATGGCTGATGGTAAAATACCCAATTGTGAATATATCAATGTAGAGAGCGAGTTCTCTGCACTTTCCGCACTGGTAGGTGCCAGTGCTACAGGCGCCAGGACATATTCGTCCACATCTTCCCAGGGACTGGAACTGATGCACGAAGTGCTGTTCAATGCTTCAGGTATGCGACTGCCGATCGTTATGACAGTAGTAAACCGGGCCGTGAGTGCACCCATCAGTATATGGAATGATCACCAGGACAGCATATCCCAGCGTGATACGGGCTGGATACAGTTATATGCGGAAAATATCCAGGAAATGAGCGATATGACAGCCCAGTCCTTCAAAATAGCAGAGGACAAAGATGTCATGCTGCCAGCCATGGTCTGCATGGACGGTTTCATCCTGTCACATGTATTTGAACCTGTGATATTGCTTGAGCAGGAACTGACTGATGAGTTCCTGCCTACCTATGACCCGGAGCATGTGCTTGACACCCGTAACCCATTGTCATTTGGCACTTTTGCTGATCCGTCCGCCTATACAGAATTCAGGTACCTGCAACAAAAAGGAATGGATGTAGCCCTTGGTAAGATAGAGAAGGCTGCCGAGGATTTCAAGAAGATATTCGGCCGTTACTACGGCGGACTTATTGAACCATATATGGCAGAGGATGCCGAGATCCTGTTAATGGCAATGGGCTCGGTGGTGGGCACTATTAAGGATGTAATTGATAAAGCCCGCAGCCAGGGTATCAAGGTGGGCCTGATCAAGGTCAGGACATTCAGGCCTTTCCCTGCGGAAGCCATACGTAGTGCGGTTTCAGATGCTGCCATCGTCGTGACCCTGGATAAGAACATTTCAGTTGGCCTGAACGAAGGTGCCTTGTTTACCGAGGTTAAATCCTGCTTATATAATTCAGATATCAATGTACCTGTGATGGGCTTCATGCTGGGACACGGCGGGCGGGATATTCCGATGAGCACCATTCAAATGATCATAGATAAGGCTGCACAGGCTATAAAATCCGGTATTAAGGTTGAAAGTGAATATGCAGATCTGCGGGGTGAACTCTTATGAGCAGACTGGCACCTGGACACAGGGGATGCGCGGGCTGTTGCGATGCCATGGCAGCTAATTTCGTGCTGGAAGCGGTAGGAAACGATGCCATAGTTGTAAATCCCACTGGCTGCCTGGAAGTGATGACCACACCGTACCCTGAATCAGCCTGGGAAGTGCCCTGGATACATTCATTGTTCGAGAACACTGCATCTGTAGCTTCGGGTATTGAGGCGGCCTTGCGGGCACTTGGACGTAAAGGCGATACAAAAGTCATAGCCATGGGTGGCGACGGCGCTACAGTGGATATAGGAATACTTGGAATATCAGGGGCTTTCGAGCGCGGTGACGATATCACCTATGTGTGTATCGATAACGAGGCATACATGAACACGGGTGTACAGCGCAGTGGAGCCACTCCATTTAATGCTTCAACTTCAACCAGCCCGCCTGGCAGCCAGAGTTTCGGCAACTCCAGGCCCAAGAAGAACATGCCTGCCATTATAGTTGCCCACGGTTCGCCTTATGTGGCCACCACGTCTATTTCCTATCCAAAGGATATGATGCGCAAGGTCAAAAAGGCAGCGGACATTGAGGGGGCTACTTATATCCATGCCCATGCTCCTTGTGCAACGGGCTGGAGGTTTGATACCTCCAAGACTGTGGAGATCGGTAAACTGGCAGTCGAGACTGCACTGTGGCCTTTGTACGAGATGGAGGATGGTGAGATAACTTCAGTCAGGAAGGTAAAAAAGCCAAAGCCTGTGGAAGAATATCTCAAAGCACAGGGCAGGTTCAAGCACTTGTTCACAATGGAAGGCGGGAAAGAGGAGATATCCAAGATACAGGATATTGCCGACTGGAACGTTGAACATTACGGCCTGTTGTAACAATCCACGCTCACAAAATGAATGTGTGAACAAGGAAAACCTTCATTCGGTCGTATTAATATGATAATAAAAGAGGGCAAAAGTCAAGTTTATGAACGGGATATGAGGGGATAAATCACACTCAACTTTTGCCTACATACATATTAAACATTATAGTTTATTAAGTTTTCTTTTATTCTATATGTTTTATAAATATGTACTCGAGTTAATCCTGGCGTAACGAGGATTTACTCGATGTGTATATTGTGTAAAGATTATGCAAGTATATTGGATATTACAATCGGCAATATATGACTAATAAGAAATTACGTATCGGGCACCTCTCCACGTTCTACCATACCTCCTTCATCCTTATGGGTACCCGTTGGCTTGAGGAAAAGCTCAACATCAATGCACAGTGGATCATGTTCGGCGGCGGCCCGGCTATCGTGGATGCTTTTTCCAGGGGCGAGGTTGATATCGGTTATATCGGGCTCCCCCCTGTAATGATAGGTATTGACAGGGGCGTGCCTATTATTTGCGTGGGCGGCGGCCATGTGGAGGGTACGGTGATGATCGGGCCGCCCGGATGCGGTGCGCTTGAGGATATGGGCGGGGATATAGCATCGGTCCTGGAACAGTTCAGGGGCGGTTGTATAGGGTGTCCGCCGTCGGGTTCTATCCATGATGTGATCATCCGCAACCTGCTGGAGGAGCACGAACTTGGCAGGTCTGTCGTGGTAAGGAATTTTCAGTGGGCAGATTTTATTCCCGATGCACTGGCTGACGGCCAGCTGGATGCGGCTATTGGAACGCCGCCTTTGTCGGTTGCGGCTGCCAGGGTATGCGGTGCAAAGGTTGTGATCCCGCCTTCAAAACTCTGGCCCTTTAATCCAAGTTATGGTATTATCGTAAGCCATGAACTGCTGCGGGATCGATGCGGTTTGGTTGAGGATTTCCTGCGGCTGCACGAGGATGCATCCAATCTTATACGGGATGAGCCCGGGCGTGCCGCCCGGATTGTATCTGACTTGGTTGAAGTGGTTGATAGTGATTTTATTCTGCAGACTTACAGGGTCTCTCCCAGGTACTGTGCAGGTCTTCCCAGGGAGTATATTGATTCAACGATGGCTTTTGTACCTGTGCTTCGTAATCTGGGTTATGTTGTGAATGAACTGGATGAAGGTGATGTTTTTGATAGGACAGTGATTGAAAAAGTGCATCCCGGGGAGCATCATTATTTTTTATAACTTCAAATATTACTTTATATCTGAATACTCCCATTTAACCTATCGGTCATTTGGGAGTTTAGTAAATTGTCATATTGACAATATTCGAAAAAGCTTATATTAAATTTGAAAGAATTAAAGTGTGGTGAATTATATGGAAAATATCAGTGCACATGAATCAGTACGAAAGATGTATGAGAAATTGCATGCAGACGGCGTTACGAATACTTTTGACCGCTTTGAGGCACAGGGGATTCGCTGCCGCTTTTGCAGTAATGGTGTAAGCTGCCGGCTGTGCAGCAACGGACCGTGCAGGATAAGCAAAAAAGCTGACCGCGGGGCATGTGGGATCAATGCCGACGGCATGGCAATGCGCAATTTCCTCCACCTGAACATCATGGGGACAACAGCGTATACCTACCATGCCAAGGAAGTGGCAATGACCCTGAAAGCCACTGGCAAAGGGCAGACACCATTCACCATCAGGGACGAAGCAAAACTGCGCGATCTTGCAGACAAACTCGGGCTCAAAGGCGGGAAAGGGCTGCCCGGCACAGAAGAGCCATCGGTCAATGAACTAGCTGTAAAGGTCGGGGATGCCATACTCGAAGGCATTCACACGGATTCCGATGAAGAGCTCGGGATGGTCGGGATCTTTGCACCTGAATCAAGACAGAAGGTATGGAGAGAACTCGGCATCCTGCCAGGCGGACCAATTGAAGAGTCCATGGATATGACAACCTGTAGCATGACCAATATCGATGGTGATTACGTGTCTCTTGCAAAGAAGGCACTGCGCTTGAGCATTGCAACCATCTATGGTTCTCTGGTGCCGCTGGAACTCGGGCAGGACATACTGTTCGGCACTCCGTCGCCTCATGAACACGAGGTGGACCTGGGCATCATTGACCCTGAATATGTGAATATCGTTGCCAACGGGCATGAGCCATTCATAGGTGCCGCATTGATCGCTGCTGCGAAAATGGCTGAGAACCAGCAGAAAGCAAAGGATTCAGGAGCAAAGGGGCTGCATATCATCGGTTCGATCGAAACAGGTCAGGAACTGCTGCAGCGATTTGAGAAGGATGACGTGTTCGTGGGACTTACCGGCAACTGGCTCAGTATCGAGGCAGCACTGGCAACCGAGGGTATCGATGTCTTTGCAATGGATATGAACTGCTCACCTCCGGCACTTGGGGAGTACCAGGACAAATACAATGTCACGCTCGTCAGCGTGTCTAAACTCGTTGCTATGCCTGGTATGGACCGACAGATCGCCTACAAGCCCGAGAAGGTAGAGGCACAGGCACAGGAACTGATCGACCTTGCGATAGCAAATTTCAAGAAACGAAAGGCAGCAGGACTTGTTAAGAACGACCTGAACCGCCAGAAGACGCTTACAGGTTTCTCTGCCGAAGCCATCGTATCCGCACTTGGCGGAACACTTGATCCCCTGCTGGATGTCATCAAAAAAGGCGACATCAAGGGCATTGTTGCACTGATAAGCTGCACAACCTTAAAGGACAGCGGGCAGGATGTCAATACCATTGCCATTGCAAAGGAGCTCATCAAACGCGACATCCTTGTCATGAGTGGCGGCTGCGGGAACGCTGCTCTCCAGGTTGCGGGGCTTACCACAACTGATGCACAGGAACTTGCTGGCAGCAGATTGAAAGCCGTATGTGAGTCACTAGGAATTCCTCCTGTTCTGAGTATGGGCACCTGTACCGATACAGGCAGGATAATCAATATTGTCACTGCTGTTGCTGATGCTCTTGGGGTTGACCCCTCGGCGCTGCCTGTGGCTGTGACCGCACCTGAGTATATGGAACAGAAGGCGACCATCGATGGCGTGTTCGCATTGGCGTTCGGTCTGTATACACATGTGTCACCGCTTGCACCTGTCGGCGGGGCACCAAACCTTGTGAAGCTCCTGACCCGGGATTTAGAAGGCCTGACCGGAGGAAAACTGGCAGTTGAGACTGATATGGTAGAAGCTGCTGACGGGATCGAAGCGCATATTCTGGAGAAGAGGAAGGCGCTCGGGATCTGATCATATCTGGCGGGATCGATTCCCGCCATTTTTATTTGACTTGAGGCTGTACGTATCAAGCGTATCAGTAATGAGGTGTATCTTCCACACCTTCATTTATTATTAATAAAAAATCCCTTCCATCCGGTCTGATCTTTATCGGTCCAGAAATCTTAAAAATATATGATCTGATACCTGTACCCCTGCTCCACCAAAAAGAGCTGACGATTGGTCCCGAAAGTCTGTTCAGTGGTACCTTTTGACACCAGTGTGTAGAAATGAGAGGTGTGCTCCTTGGGTCGAAGAATGCGCCCCAATCGTTGTGCTTCCTCCTGACGCGAACCAAATGTACCTGAGACCTGTATCATGACACTGGCATCAGGCAGATCCACTGCAAAGTTTGCGACCTTGGAAACCACAAGTATATTGATACGTCCCTGTCTGAACTCATCATAAAGTTTCTCTCTCTCATCATGCCTGGTCTTACCTGTGATAATTGGCAGCCCCACTTCCAGCCGACCTCACATATCTGTTCACAGGGGTGATCCACCGTCTCTCCTGTAAAGATCTTTTGCATCACTGCAAGACTATCTGCAGATAGCCATTCATGCTCTTTGAGCTGTGAGATTGCATAGAGTGCAACTTCAATGGGAGTCATATCGCCACTCTGCATCTCAGTATTTGCTTCAACGGACGCATGCCAGCAGGCTTGCTGCCATTTCAACAGGCGATTTACTTTGAACTTCTCATCTCCACTGAACAGATCGCCATCTTTAATAGTGAGTGTGAAAGATCTTTGGTTTGATAAAGGAGATGGTTTTTGCTCCCCTCCAATAATCTCCAATAGTTTATTACGTAGTACCTTTCTCTTGAAATTCCCTGCTTTTTTACATGTCCAAGCCTTAACGACAGGTGGAAGAAACTCCCCAAATTCCAGAGGAAAACGAAATCGCAAGCGTTCCAGCTTGGTAGAGCTGATATACGCACTTGCTTCCTGCTCTATGACGATGAGCACACCCTTTCGCACCAGATTATCCTTCACTTTTTTGAATGTTTCTTTATACCGCTGGTTAAACGTCCCGTAATAATACCCTTTCGCAGGTTTTGCGCTACCGTATAGTCTCTCGAAGTACTCGATATCAACTTTTTTGTTTATCTTATTGAGCAAGTGGAGAAATACAACTTCCTCATAAGTTAATGAGTTCAATGCTTCCTTTATGCCAATCGTTGAGATGAAAAAGTTTTCAAAAACGTCACGGGAAGTTGCTTCCTTGGCAGGAAAACCACGGCTTTTGCAAATCGCCTTGATATCGGAGTCATTGATATCGCTTTTGCACATCTGCTTTAGCATACTTTGTGTATCCATTCAATCGCACCTATTTCGGATATATATTAAGTACTCTGTGTCGATGACTTTTATTACTTCATTTTAAAAGAGGACTATCAACTAAATATTACCAAATGACTAAAAATGTTACGTTTTTTGCAATGGTCAGTTAGATGCGCAACACCGCAAAAGACGTGAAGACAGAGATTAACAACACTCTTCGCGTCATTTCGGTTAATTGGAAGACGAGAAGGTAAAGACGCGATGGCGCAAAAAGTCAAACGTTGCGACGGCACACCCAACCGTAGCAGAGCTGTGGAGTATAGTGATTAAGATAAAAATGAATGCCAAAAGTGCGGTGAAAGTATTAGCCTCACTCAATTCACTCCCCCTCACCCAACCGCCTTCCTATCTCCACACCAATCCCAGCCGCATCCACAGCCCGATGCGCCAGCAGCCGTACCATAGGCTCCTTGCCAACCGCACCCAGGTCATACACCACATCCGGCACCCGGTTGTGCAGCTTCCGATATGTGTCAATAGCAGTCCGGGTGCCCCATTCCATAGTACTCACACCCTCGGGCTCATGCGCCCTGTCAAATGAAGCCACAGCCAGCCCCATATCCCTTGCCACCTCCAGCACATCCCCGGAATAACGAATGTTCAGGGCAGCCCGCAGTCCGGCATCGTGATGTATTGCAGCCAGCACGATCCTTGCCACATGCCTGCTGGCACCCATGGCCGGACAACCCACAGCCTGCACACGCCCCCCCGACCTGACAATACGCCCCCGTACCGCACAAACATCCTCGGTACCTGCTGCATCAGGGATGGCACTGGCAACATTGCAGCCCACTTCAGGTATAAGATCAGCAAATTCACTGGACGATTCCAGTATGGCAACCGCTTCCTGTACATCCACCACTGCCTCATACATCCAGGCAGTCTTCACCGTATGCTGCACCTGGTTCACAGGCCCCACACCCTGCCCGACAGACCGGCTTTCAAGAATAGCCCTTGTCACAAACAACTTGGCACCCGCAGCCGCATCCCGCAGACTTGCCCCGCCAGCAAGAAACACGGTCAGTGCCGCCGAATAGGTGCACCCTGCCCCGTGGGTCCCGCCTTTGACCAGTTCGCCGTCCACAAGCGTAAAATCCACGCCGTCATACAGCAGGTCTGACCCCTCCAGGTGCCCGCCTGTGATTATTACTGCATTTGCTCCCGAATCCACAATGCGGCGTGCCGCTTCCTTCGCATCATCCAGGTCATCGATCTTGATACCTGAGAGGATACCTGCCTCATCTACATTGGGTGTCAGTACCCTGGCCAGCGGGATAAGTTCCTCCTGCAGGGTTGTAACAGCCTCGCGACTGATCAGGCTGTCTCCAGCCTCGGCCGCCATGACCGGGTCAACCACCAGCGGGATATGGTACTCCCTGACCATCTCTGCCACCCTGGTGATAATACCAGACGAGGAGAGCATACCTGTCTTGGCATAAGCGATCTTCATGTCAATTGCCACCGCCCGTATCTGGGATTCAACAGTACCGGGCGGCAGGTCGTGTACATCCTGCACGCCTGTGGTGTTCTGGGAAGTGATGGAAGTAATTGCACACGTACCGTGGGCTCCCAGTGTTGCAAAGGTCTTCAGGTCAGCCTGTATACCTGCACCGCCGCCTGAATCTGAACCTGCTATTGTCATTACTACAGGATACTTTTCCATCATATCACCATCACCTCATACCTAACTTTACATTTGGCTTTATATCTGGCTTTAATCGATACAATTCCTGACGTACCTACTCCACATCAGTTATCTGGAGCAATACTTTATAATAGTAATCACTTCCAAGGTCCACATCTGTCATTACGCTGCCCGTGACTACCACGCTGTCCCCCTGGGATACATTAAAAGTATTTGGACATCTTGCCTTCAACTGTCCTGTACCGTCATCAAGCGTCAGGAAATATTCATCAATGAGCACCACGTTTTTCACTACCTCGGCAGATACCTTCACAACCTGTCCATCCAGTTGTGCAGACATGGACTTGATATCTTCTATCCTTGTGCCCCCATCAACAGGTGTGACATTGATGTCACCTGTTACTATAGTACTGCCGCCATGCGGGGAGTTCGAAACAGATGTGTTCCCGCCAGAGATCGAATCAGCAAATAAAATAATGTCGAACGTCCTTCCAAGCTGGGTACTGGTAAACTCGATATTCAGGTTGCCAGTAGCTGTTATATCTGTGCCGTTATCCAGTTGTGTCGAATACCCTGCCACCCACAGGCTGCCAGTGCTGTCTGTGATCTCCATGTATGTATAACCCGTAACATTGATGGTCTGGTTCACGATACCAGTCACACGGATGGTTTCATGTGCATAAGGGTCTGCCAGTGCTTCGCCTATAGTGACATCCACTGCAACAGGAACCACCGGCAAGTTGTGGTCGAATTGCTGCTGGGTAGCAAGTTCGCTGTCTGTACATCCCGAAATCACTAGTCCGGTCATAATTATGGCCAGTGTAATTATTGTTTTGATCATCTTATTCATTGTTTTTCCTCTTGGCCAATTATCATAGTGGAACTTGAATTGGCGTGAGGATTAGAACTCATTTTTATACATAAACGTTGTCATCTCGTTATAAGTATGAAGCAAAGACCTATCAGCCACCTGAAAGCCTGGAACACAGAACACCTGCGTGGTATCTGGAAAGGGCCGTATTCACTTGATTTTTTTGACAGGTATGTAACACCCCCTGCCCGCATTCTTGATGCCGGCTGCGGATTGGGGAGATACACAATCCCTCTTGCCATGCGGGAATACGAAGTCATGGGAGTGGACATATCCAGCTTTGCCATAACCGAACTGGACAATGTGAGATTGCGCCGCAATATGCAAATGGGCCTGGCTGCTGCGGACGTATGCCATCTTCCATTCAGGGACAATACATTCGATGCAGTGGTTGCCTTCGGCGTCCTGCAGCACTTACTGGAAGAGGAAAGACGCGCGGTGCCCTTAGAATTCGCTCGTGTGCTGGTGCCTGGCGGCACCATAGTAATAGAAGTACTTGGCAGGGAGGATATGCGTATGGGGGGTAGGGAAGTGGAACCCGCCACGTTTTTGCGCAGTACTGGCTCGGTGTACCATTATTTTGACCCCGACGAGATAAAGGACATTTTTTCCGGCCTGGATATCATAGACATCAAAGAAAACAAGGTCATCAAGAACATTGCAGGGAAGGATTATATGAGGCACATGATCTTAGTGGCTGCAAGGTCGAGAGAAAAGGATAAATAATTTGATATGGAACACTATATATTAAAGAGATAGAGCCATGAACAGTAGAATAATTTTGCTCATAACGGGATTGGTGTTATCATCAATTTTTATAACAGTGGGTGCTGCAAGTGCTGAGACACCCAGGTACCTGCAAGTGAGATCTATTACAATGACCCTTGAAGGTCAGGATGCTACCTTCAACATCGAATATGAACTGGATATGATTGCAAGAATGTATGTCCTTTTCCTTGGTACAGGAAGCATAGAACCTGCAATCTATGACATATTCAATGATTTTGATAATATACAGGTACTGAGTGTCAGGGAAGATAATGCTGTGGTCAAAGTAAGGAATGTATCCTACCATGACCCTGAACAAGGAGGAAATATATTGTTCCATGATTCCCACAACCTGGGTATTATTGTTGATACTTTCACCCTTGTTTTCCCCTCAGGTGTAGAAAGAACATTTTCTAACGTTTCAACTACACCAAATACATTTTTCGAAGCATGAAAAAGAATAGGATTATTTCTTCTTTTTCTTTTTATTGTCAAACACCGAAGGTAAGTGCACCATATATGTACCATCTTCCTTCATTGCCATGATGATCTCCTTGCGCTCCAGCAATGCTTCGAGATTGAGTTCATAGGAACCGGGGCCCATTATCCTGACCGATTCAATACGTTCATCTTCAGGTTCCTGTTCTATCTTTTCAACCTCATCCACCTTGACACCCTGGTCTGCAAGGAACTCATCTATCTCCTTTAAGAATTTCTTTGCCGGCTGTTCTTCCTCCCCTTCGGTTGTACTCTCCACAACTGCCTGGGGCTCATCATGCACATAGAGGAATTTGTTCCAGCCGCAGTTGGGGCAGCCGTTAAGAATTTCCACGGCACCGTCCTTAAAAATGTTCTCACACCTGGTACATTTGTGGGGCATAGTTCCTCTTTATTTTAGCAAATTACTATTAAGTATTTATTGTGAAGATACCAGTGCACTGATAAGATCACGGTCCTTTTTCAGTGTTTTCAACTGGTTTGCCGGGCCGATCACTGTCAATCTTGTCCTGACAACAGGTTTCCTGAATATCCTGTCTATTAATTTCTGGTTCTGGCTGCTGGGATAGCTCTCTATCTCAATACCTGGAAAATCTTCCTGTGTGATCTCGGTCATGGTCATCTCGATGAGTTTCGCTTCTTCAGTGGGTGTCAATCCTCTTTCAAGCACAAGGATCTTGCCTTCCTTGACACCATCAAGTATTAGCCTTATTTTTTCCATGGCTGTCATCTCAGCCATCTTTTCCTCTGAAATCAGGTCCATCTGTACTCCAATCATGATATCACCCAAAATGGTCCGCGATCTCTTCATAGAGAGTATCTATGTTCTGTCCATCCAACGCTGATATTGGTACCAGTGGATGCTGGGGGAATGCACTGCGTATCCTTGCAGGTGAGGATTCGGGCAGGTCGATCTTGTTGGCAGCGATCAAAAGGGGCAGTTTCCTTGCTTCCATGTTCCCGATAACAGTCACATTCACCTGGGTGAACGGGTCTTCGGTAGCGTCCATCACCAGGATAACTCCGTCCAGGTCATCAAGCCATTTTACAGCCTCGATGATACCCTCTGTGGCTTCCTTGGCCCTGCGCTTTGCTTCCTCTTCTTCCAGACCATGGGCCATGAACTCATGGAAGTCCACCTTGGTAGCCAGCCCGGGAGTATCCACAATATCCAGTGTGACCTTTGAGCCATTGGATTCGATTGTTACACCTTCACGCCTGCGCGCCCGCCTGGTCTCATGCGGGACATTCGATACCGCACCCATGGCATCACCGGTCCAGTCCCTGATGATCCGGTTTGCCAGGGTGGTCTTACCGGCATTGGGCGGCCCGTAGATGCCGATCTTTGCAATCTTCTTCTTAAATAAGTTTTTAAATATGGATGAGAAATTCTTTTTTACTTTCTTAATAAATCCCATTCTTTTTCCTCCGTTTCAATCCCCTCACAGGATTATTCTAATTGTTTTCTTACACTGATTTTGATATAGTTGAATTTATCGCTATTTCTGCAATATTTGCGCCAGATTCACCTATACGATCAATACTATCTGATACAATTCGCAGGTGCAGTGCATCCCTGGAATCCAGGGTAATCAGTTTCTTATCAATAGCACGCAGTGCCTTGTTAATTTCCATTTTCATCTGAACCGAATTGTGGGCTTTGTCAATATCAGATAAAAATAATGAATCTACAGAATTTTCCACAAGTTCGCTTGCACTTTGCCCTGCACCCTTAAACATCCTGACAACATCTTCAGGGAGCTGTTTTTCCAGGCTTATTGTGATAAGCGCAATTTTCCTTGCATGATCTGCGATCCTCTTAATAGGCCGGGCCGCCAGGGTCAGGTCAAGACCCATATCAGGTGTCATATCCTTCTGTGAATCAATTACCTGGCCGCTGCGAAGCATAATTCGAAGCTGTTTTTCGATCAGTAGGTACAACTTGTCCACTTCATCGTCCCTGTTGGATACATCCATAGCCAGGTCGGTGTCACTGGATACCAGGGCATGCATTGCATCTGTCTGCATGGAACTGGCTATCAGGTACATACGCTGTACAGACTGGCGCAGGGACAGTTCACCGGGATTCAGCATATCCTGGACGATCATCCGATCAGCAGTCTCCTCAACTATCTCGGGTCCGATGAGCTTATGTGTGATCTGCCTGATGGTTTGTTTCTGTTCGGCAGTGATCCGTTTTGATACCAGTTCGATCACATTAAAGCCTGCAATATAGAAGGCTATGATCTCCCTTACCAGCACATACCCGGTCTTGTCAGTTACATCCAGTTGTTTTTTTGTAGGAGATGGAGACGAGATATCAGTTGAGATAAGCAGGCTGCCGTCGGCTCGGGTAGTAATCCCCACATTCATACCGCTGGTCAGGCCTACATGGTCGGCCCACTGCTTGGGCAGGGAAACGATGTAAGTTGAACCTCCGGTCCGCTGGATCTTTCGAATCTCCATATTCATATCCCGTTCTATATGGAATATATAGAATCGTCCATGAATATATATGTTATGATATTTTTTGGAGATTTTTTAAATATTATAAATATACAAATAAAAAACGACAGCTGGCGATATAAAAATATATTATCGCAATATTCATATTAAGTTAAAATATATAATATCCAGATGTTAAAAGAGGTTTCAAGATCAAAGGATGAAATTCTTTATGATGGAAGGGATATTTCATATATTGAAATGGGGTCTGATAAGATTGAACTGTCATGCACAATCGGTAAGATCAAGATATGGTTCGGCAAGCAGGCTACAGTTCAAGATGTTAGTAAGGTATTACAATGCTTTTCCAGGATAGATTCCTCTTTTGTACATGAGACTGAGATCATCTGTGATTATGACCAGATCCCCTTGTATGAAAATAATGACTATACGTTAATATCCTACGGAAGGAGCGAAGGTGGATACAAGGTCATTTTTAATGTCCAGTTTTCAAAAGAGCATGCATTGAATTATTTCATTGAAAGTATTGTAAGTGAACTTAAAGAAGGGGAAGTGAATAAGACCTTCCACTGGAACGGGAGTATGGCAATGATCATGCTGATATTTAATGAACTTAGATCAATGGAAGGATGGAATATCACCAAAAAGGAATACAGGGAAGAAGAATGACATCGAATCGAAGATTTGCCAAAAGGATTGAAAAGATAGACATTTCAGGTATCAGGAAGTTATTCGAGGGGGCAGGGCCCAATGCCATTAACATGGGTCTTGGACAGCCGGACTTTGATACCCCGGATCATATTAAACAGGCAGCTATTGACGCCATTAATGATGGGTTCACTGGATATACCACGAATCTCGGTGTGCCGGAATTAAGGCAGGCACTGTCTGTGAAATTCGAACAGTTTAATAAATTCCAGGTTGTTCCGGATGATATTATTATTACTTCAGGTGCATCGGAGGCACTTCACATAGCACTTCTGGCTCTTGTGGAGCAGGGGGATGAGGTACTGGTACCTGACCCGGGATTTATGTCATATGTGGCACTTACCGATCTCTCAGGCGGCAGGGCGGTAGGTGTGCCCTTAAACGATACATTTACCCTGGATGCAGAGACTGTTGCCGAATATATCACTGATAAGACCCGTGTGCTCGTGATCAATTCGCCATCCAATCCCACTGGTGGTGTGCAGACCACCGACGAGATGCAGGGACTGTGCGAACTGGCAGATGACCATAATATCACCATCATCTCTGACGAAGTGTATGAGCATATTATCTATGAAGGAGAGCATGTGAGCCCTGCCAGTATTTCCAATAACGTTGTTACCATCAATGCCACATCCAAGACCTATGCAATGACTGGGTGGAGGCTGGGTTATGTGGCTGCTCCACATGATATTACCGAGCAGATGTTGAAGGCTCACCAGTACGTGCAGGCATGTGCTAACAGTATCGCCCAGAAAGCGGCTCTGGCTGCCATAACCGGGCCCCAGGAATGCGTGGCAGAGATGCGGGAGAGTTTCATGCGGCGAAGGGATTTATTGATGAAGGGACTGAAGGATCTCGGCATTGAATGCGTGGAACCAAAGGGCGCTTTCTATGCATTCCCGAAGGTTGACAATTCAATGGAGGCTGTCATGAAGTTATTGGATGCGGGAGTGATCACTGCGCCTGGTTCGGCCTTCGGGCCCGGGGGCGAAGGGCATATCAGGTTGTCCTATGCCACATCTGATGAGGATATCCTGCAGGCACTGGACATCATGGGGCAGGTGCTGTAGAATAATGATCATAGGGGCATCTTCCTTTGCATCCCCGCTTGAGGAGTTGGTCAATGAGGTTGACTCTGTGGAGCTGTACGTGCCTAAAATGGAACTCTATGAGGGGCGCAAACTTCAGCATGACCGGATAAGGAATGTGTCTGATATATTATCCACTTCCAGCGGTGTGACATCTGTACATGCACCCTACTATGCCAATGTCCCCACATATCCTGCTAAACTGTGTGTGGATACGGCGAACATGAAAGGTTCTGATTTCAGGCTTATGGAAGAGTCTATTGAACTGGCAGCATATTTCCAGTCCAGGGTGGTGGTTTTGCATCCCGGGCTTGTTGGGAATAACCGCCAGGATAGCTTATCGAAGATGGTGGATAACCTGAAGCGTCTGGCAGAGTTTGCAGATAACCACGGTGTGATGTTGGGCCTGGAGAACAAGGAGGGTACGGCTCCAGGGAATCTGTGCTGTGAGGCTGGTGAATTGGTGCGGGCAGTTGAGGATGTCAATTCAGGCAACCTGGGTATTACCTTTGATGTGGGACATGCCAACCTGACTACAGGGGGCAGGAGCGATATGATCAGGGAGTTTATGGAGACTGTGCGGCCCCTGGTAGTGCATGTGCATGTACATGATAATATGGGTGTGTGGACTGATGAGTATAACGGGGATGTGCATATGGCACCTGGCAGCGGGACGGTTGACCTGGAAGTGATAGGGGAGTTGGGGTACGGCGGCATCCACAACCTGGAAGTGTTCTCGATGGAGGATGTGATTACTGGTAAGGAGAAGTTGCTGGCGCTTTGAGGGAATATGGGGTATCTTGTAATTTAGCTTTGTGAGAAGTGCCAATATCTGCTAGATCTTGAAAATAGGCAGTGTAATAGCCAGGACGGCAGGGCTGCTACCGGCACTGGCAGGGCTGCAATCTGGGGCGGCAAAAAATAACTTCGAAATAAAATAGAACTATTTATATATTAGCCATAATCATTTTATTACTCATGGGTCAAATTCTTATTAATTCAAAATTAAATAGTAAATACCAGCGTGAATTATCGTATGTTTACGAAGGCTGTCCTATATATTTAAACAATATATTTGGTGAAGTAAGTACTGAAGTTGAAGACTACTGGAAAAACTTAACTGAAACTGAACAAAAATCTTTGATTATTCGAGCAGGAGATGAAAAGGCGTACTTACCAATAATTGTAGAAAAGTCAATGGGAAAAAAAGAATTTGATAATGGTTAATATTAAGCAAACGTCCTAGAGTATATCACAAATTCCGTAACAGGCCAAGACGGCCAGACATTTGCCGGCATTGTCCAGGGGCTGCGGTGTGGGGCTGGCACTGTCAATTGACTTTAAAGTGGGAGCATGGTTTTTTATTGTCAATAATTAACTTCTAATCATAAGTAAAAAATTTTAAGATTGGTATTAATTAAATTGCATAAATCCTTTACATGGAGTAAAATATGACCAAATTAAAAAAAGATGATGAAAAAATCTTATTTCATATCTATAAAAAAAAATACATGACAAATTACAAACCATTCAGAACAAGTGACTTAGAATCCGAATTTATCACTGAATTTAATGGAGAAGACATTATTAATATTGTATACTCTTTAGTCTCCCAAGGATTTATTGTGGTAAAAATGAAGGGAACGAAATTAGAAGTTGATAAAGTCCAAGAGATTTTGAAAAAACAAAAGGATCCTGATATAATAGAAAAACTTGGTTTTGAGTTATGTGCCCCAAACGTCGAAAAAATTACCGATATTAAAAAACTCTTGAGATATCGCAGAGGTATAAACTGGTTAAAAGAAAATATTATTCTAACTTGGCGATTTATTTGGAAGCACTTCATTGTTACCATAATAGTAGCAGCACTTGCGACTTATATTATAACAAAATATATAACTCCACCCTGAAAAAAATAATTTTTCAACCCGGCGTTTTTAGAGCTGTAGTGTGGAGTGGCTACCATGATCCTGATGCTGGCAGATCTGCCTGGTAGATGCTGCTGACCTGCAGCTGGCCAAGGGGGGATATCCAAGACGGCCTGGCAGATGTCGGCAATTTCAAGATTACGCTAAGAAGCACAATAACGTCATATATGAATATCGCAGAATGTAATAGGGTAAATTAAATACACAGGTGAAAAATAAAATGGTGTTAGAATTCTTAGGTCAGAATGAATCAGCTTTTACCGTCATATTTTCAGCTTTAGTAGCTATTGCCACTTTAGTTTATGCTATTTTAACATGGAGATTAGTCTCAGAAACAAGAAAAATGAGAGAAGCTCAAACCGAACCCAATATTTCAGTAACCATTCAGCCAAGAGAAGAATGGATGAATTTTGTAGATCTGATAATACAAAATATCGGATTAGGACCAGCTTACAATATAAAATTTGAGATAAATCCAGATTTTAAAACATTTACCGGAAAGTTTCTATCTGAATATGGTTTTATGAAAAATGGCTTGAACTTCTTTGCTTCGAATCAAAAATTTCAATTTTTTCTAGTGAGTCTTGTTGAGTATTTTCCAAAAGAGACTTTTGAAATTAAGGTTACTTATCAAAACAGTATTGGCAAAACCTATGAAGATTTGTATCTTATAGATTTTTCTCAATTTGAAGAGGTAAGTCAATTAGGCAAGGCACACTTGTATGAAATAGCTAATAACATCGAAAAAATTCAAAACGATATTCACCATATTTCTACAGGATTTCATAGAATGAAGGTAATAATGTATTCAAAGGAAGATGTAGAAGAAGAAACAAAACAATTTATAAAAATGAGAAATCAATCGAGCAAAGAGGAAAAGTAATAAATACCATTTAGAAATTTTTGAATTTTTTGCTTCTAGGTCAGGTTCAAAGTAATCCAGCCAGCAGAATCTTAAGGACTGCAGCCGGCCAGGTGATGTAAGGACGGCAAGGCAGCGTCAGCACTGGCAGGGCTGTGGTGTGGGGCAGGCTGCCCTATGCCTGGCTGCTGCGCTGATCAGGGGCTGGACTTAGAAGAATAGGGAAAAGTACTGGTAGAACAGGTAGCAATAAAAAAGACGACAATAATGATGTGTGATAAAAAAAATTCGACTTTAAAGTCATCATATGCAAATTTTAGATATGTGATATCGAAGTGATTCAACATACCATGCGGTCTTTCGAACGATGAACTTTTTATCTTGAATGTACTTTACAGGGGTCGAAACTTAGCATCTAATAGGGGATATCATTGTAAAAAATTAGAGAATTTGTATATCAAAAAATATTCATTGAAATTTGATAAGGCCATACAAAACCTCTTGAATAAAGGGTATATTGCACAAATTAGAAAACAAGATATCAAATACTATATTTCAGATTCAAAGGCTATGAACTTTGCTTTGGGATCTCATGGTTATCCTGTCACAAAGGGTAAAATAAGACCACTGTAAACTATTTTATACACTACTGTAAATATTAGTTTGCAAATCCTTTTATAGTAAGAATTACTAAAATAACAATTATCATCATAAAATACAATACCAAGAGTGATAATGATATGACCAGTCCTTTCGAAGGTTTGTTGGGGAATAACAGTGAATTGAGGATGCTTGAATACCTATTGCCACTAGGTGGAATTGATTTCAACATTACTGAATTGGCCGAAGAAGTAGGAGTATCAAGAGTAACAGCCACTCGGGTTGTGAAGAAATTTGCCGAATGGGGTGTGTTGAATTCAAGGGCAAGAGCTGGAGTTACATATTATAGCATAAATCCTGAATCAGCCATCGTGAAAAATATTGAACAATTCAATAACATTCTCATTGAAAACATTCTAGGTGATGAAACACTGTACGAAATTCACGATTACTGGGAGACTCAGAGGCCTCATGCATCAGTAAGAACTGTAGTAAGAGAAACGCATTTTGATCAGATGCTTCAGCAGCAATCTGTTCAGCCTTATTCAACGGAGGCCATTGGTTTAGAGAACATCTGGGGACAACCCATTCAAAGGGGTGAAATACCACAAACTCCCGTTGCTACTTCTACTGTAAATACGCACAACTCGATGATGGGAACATGAACCACTAATTTTGGAGGATAAATATAATGTCTCAAAAAGAGTTTTTTAAAAAAGAATTAATTAAAGAACTAAGGCTAGTTGAAGCCTTAATGAAAAAAGAAGAAGACTTGGATAAAAAAATATATTACTTTTCTGCAGCCTATGGAATTACAAATCGTACCTATAGATACAGCTTCTCCAAAGATGTTCTATTAGCTGATCTTGTTTTAAACAATGGTTATCAAACACTACTCGATCGTGCTCAAAGAATAAAAGCAGGCGATAGAAGTGTACTACTTGAAGAGATACATTTTAAAAAAATAGAAGAAGGATTACGGCAATTAGCAGACGCTTTTGAAAAGGATGAATCAATCTTAGAACCACTTGAAAATATTTTAACTGCTGTTTTCAGTACCTCAGGAGCAGGAAATTATATTAGAGGGAAAGGGCTGTTGAAACTTTAACTATGTGGTAGCTCTGAAATTATCCACGGCTGGCCTGCAATTGGCCATGTGGATTGCCAGGTCGGCAAGGCAGCTGCCGGCCAGATGCTGTTAAGGCTGCTGTTCAGATGTAGTAAAAAAGCTACGCCTCAGGATGAATACAGAATCCCACAAACTGAAAGAAAGTTTGGAACTTTAGGAATCCCAAACTATTCTCGGTCTGCGGGATATTTCTCCACCGATTCCACCTTTTCTTTCATAAAATTGCCCCTCAAATTCGTTCAGAATTGTTGGCGTATGGATAGCACTTAGTGGTACTTTTTTCTCAAAGGAGTTCCACGCTTTTATAGGGATGTGCACCACTACGCCCCCACATTCTTCACAGAGTAACCCGGTGTAGCTAAAACTATCCAGATGTTCACCTGTTTTATTATGCCACACCTTTTTTTCTTTATCGAAATAAAATCCCTGTCTTTTCAGATAGCCAAACAGGGCTATAAGATCGTCTTTTGATACTGTTTTCAGATTTTTAGTTGCAAATATTATATCTGGATCGTCCATATCATAACACCGTCACGATTTCAATTTCACTTCTTGCTATTTTTGCTTGCCTATCTATATTTGTCTTATCAGATAACAAAGGTTTCGGTTCTATATTTGTATACAAATAATGTTCTTAGTTCAATTCTCAATCATCCTTTTAGATACCCCGGACAGAGCGAAGCAACGTCTGGGGTCGTTGACGAAAGGGCCTAACACCCATGTACTTAACGTGACAACCGGCCCGGCGCTGTCATGGCTGCGGTGTGGGGTGGGCTGCCTTCTGCCTGGCTGTATGCGCTGATCCGGGGCTGGCCTTCGATTAACAAAGAGAGCTGCCAGCGGCTGGCCCATTGCTCTTAACCTTACTATCCAGCTATAGGTAAAGTAATGTGGGATATCCATTTAGCCTGACTAAAAAACAAAAAGATATTCGATAAAATCAAAAATAAAACATCAGCAGCAGCAGTATCAAGATAAGTTATAGATGTGCAACCATATTGAAAAGGAAGATTAGGTCTTATGGATGCAAAAATTTAGTCGATCTTTAAACTCGATTAAAATATCTGGATTTTGTATTCAGCTGCGGAATTTACAATATATATATAGATTTATATATGTATTTTTAAAAAAATAAGCATATATATTAAATACAATAAATGTCCTTTAAGTATCTGGTGATAATCTGATGACAATAGATTCCACAGTTTATTTAATAGAGAATATGATGTCGAATATGATTCTAGCTGTAATTGCAATCTTTGCAGGATTGGTGCTGGGAAATATATTGGGAAATAAAGTAAGCAAAATCGTAGAAAAATTAGGGCTGGATAAGACGTTCAAAGGCTCTGTAATAGAAAAAGGAGTAGAAGCTGCCGGCACAACTATACCGGGTTTGTTCAACCTGGTGATCAGGTGGTTTATTTACTTAATAGCTGTCATGATTGCATTGGATTATTTAAATATTCCACAGGTTAATAACTTTATTAATAATTTAGTCAATTACCTGCCAAGCGTATTTGCAGCAATGTTGATTCTATTTGTAGGACTGGTCATTGCAGATTTTTTGGGGAACTTCCTGAAAAATACAGGCAAATCCATGGGTCTGCCTTTCATTGACATAATTACTCCAGTGTTGAAATTATTATTATATTTCATTGTGGTAATAATGGCCCTTTCCAAGTTACACGTAGATATGTGTATCATATACATTCTGTCCGAAGCATTTGTCTGGGGAATCGGACTGGGAATTGGTCTTAGCATTGCTATAATTGTCGGTTTTGGTATGAAGGACCGGAGTCCTGAATTAATGGACAAATTGTTGGAAGGTTTTGATAAAGCTAAGAAGTAATTGATGGGATTATTTACTTCTACTTTTTTTTCTTTTTTTTCTACATATTGAATGGTAACTTTTTGTTGACTATTGATGCTCAATAAATCTAAGACTTTTTTATTATTTCCTGGAACGGTTTGGAATAAACACAGAATGCACAGATAAAACAATAACATTCCCTGGTGTACCTCTGTGGCAAAAGTACAAAAAGTCATACATTATCCACAATCAAAAATAAAACATCAGCAGCGGCAGTATCAATGCACCCATGGCATGAGTACGCCTCACCTTCAGGTAGGGTGCAAGCATACCCAAAGGAACAGCCGCAGCAAACACCACAAGCCCGAACCAGCCTGTGAACACCAGTACAAGCAATGTCAGTCCTGTCAGTATCACCATGCACATCCTGCGGTAGTTGATCCTGGTCAGCACATCCAGTATCCTGTCACCCAGGTATATCGTCATAAAATAGGCAGCAATCGACACCCCGACAATTATTATCAGCAAAATGACCAGGATATTGGCATCCAGACTCGTCCCGCCCATCACATCAGATACAGCAACCATGGCACCGCTGCGGGTCCTGCCAATCACATACAGGGCAACCAGTCCGTAAATCGCATTTGCCGTATTCACACCCGATATGGAAACAATGAACTCCCTTGCCGTGTCATCATCAGAATAGTCCTCCTTCACTGCCAGCCTTGCCAGCACAGTGGCCACTGCCGAAGTGACACCGGGCAGCCATGCCACAAACGAGCCGGCAACACTGCCGACAACAGTTCCCCTCAATATGCGCTTTGGGGGCAGGATCAGCCTGGAACTTACCTGCATAGGTATGACAGTATCGGTAAGCATGCTTATCACCAGCATGGACGCCCCGAACAGCCCGCTGAACAGGGGCATGAGTATGGAAGGCTCGCCGACCATGATAAGCGGGTCCATCAATGTCTGGGATTCGAAAGCGAACAAACCCAATAGACCCGAGCCCAAAAACAGCACTACAGCAAACATCCTGTATTTCATCCTCACCAGTGGCCCCTGTCCCTCTACCACCTCACCACGCTCGGTATAGACCATTACCAGTACAATAGCCAGCAGTATCCAGCCAATGTACTGGTCCACAAACGGATACACACCGGTAAAGAATACTGCCATGGGCAGTATCAGTACCAGTGAGACCACTACCGAGCCTGCACTGCCCAGTGCCGACAGCCTGATGGCCTCTAAACCATGCCCGTCTAGCAGCATCTGGTGCCCGGGCAGCACAGCCAGTGATGTATCGGCATCGGGCGCACCCAGGAATACAGACGGTATAATGTCAAGAAAAGTGTGGGTCAATGAATTGGATATGATAATAGCTGCAACACATACCGGGCTAAAGCCTAGTTCATCAAGTAAGGGAGAACAGGCGGCTAAAATAAAAGAGAACGTGTTGGTGTGAATACCTGGCACCAGCCCACTGAATATACCGAGAATAAAACCGATGACAACTGACATTAATAGAAAGCTGGTATTTATTGTCACATCTCCGGTTACTCAACGTATAGGGAATTATAAACGCATTTCGATATCGATATAGGTAATTTTAGCAAGGAACTACTCAATTATGCTCGCAATTGTCAGAGTATACAAAATTGTGCTTCAGGTCTAAAAATAATTCTGAAATGAGTGAGGAGAGTAAGCCCCCTTCTGTTTTAGCGGCACTTCCCTATAAGGATGTGATCCGCCATATAACGGCATTCGGCTAAGCGCCAACTCCGGACCGGCCCCGGACAGGCATATGGCCCCTGTTTGGCTTGCACCCACGAGGATTCACGCGTTCCATCCGCCTCCCGCGCGACCTCAGCTTTGCAGCATCATAGCATTAACGCGGTACGGTATCGTTTCTGTGCCATCATACGGCCTGTCATCAGGCAGACCGTATGAGCCACCGGTTTTAAACGGCAACTGCCAGGACTCTCGTCCTACGCCCTCTACAGGCGTTCGTGTATCCGGGTGGTGGGGGGACTTTCCTCAGGTCAGATGACCCGGCGGCCGTCCTTCCTCTCTCAGAGTATTAATAGTATGCAGGCTTGATATAATTTGGGTCGGCCTTAAAGAAAGGTTATTGTTTCTTGATGTAGAATTCCCTGACAATATAGAGTATGGCTGCTATTATTGCCAGGTCAAAAATGGAACCTATAAGGTTGGTATATCTGTAATCAAAGAGGTCATAGATGGCTTCGTGCATGCCCTGGTAGAACCCGAAGGAAGCAACCAGTAATATAAGCAGCATGATTAAAATCAAGCCAGTCTTGAATAACCTGATATTATCTGTATGGCCTTTTTTCTTAACAGTTTCATTCTCTTCCATCCATCTCACCTGATTTTATTTTTTCTTCTTCCCATTATCACAGCCACTGCCATCAGACCCACAATTGCGCCCAATATACCTGGTCCTTCCGCCATCGGGACTCCGTAATCCCCTGTCTTGTACACATCATCAGGGGGTCTAGGGGCGGATTCTGGGACAACAAATTCAGTAGTAATGGTCTCTGTTGTACTCACAGACCTGGTCTTCGTTACCACATCTTCATCACCTTGACTGTCGGGCGCCATATAGAACGATACGCCATATTCTGTAATGATGCGGTCATTCTCGAATATCATTACCTCTACCCTGTAGTCCCTGTCCTTTGGCACTTCAAGTTCGATGTCCTTGACCACGGTGGTATCTGCTTTTACTACGCCTACATTGATGTTACCGCTTTGGCCTATGAGGTTGGTCTTTGCATCCCGCAATTTCACCAGTGCTGTTAAGGGTGACGAATCTGACCTGCCGTAGTTATCCAGGAAGGTGGTCACCTTCAGGATGGTAGTGGTATCACCTCTTGATAACATGGCCACGTCCACGTCGCGGATGTTGATATATGAATGCTTTGGACTTGTGAGCAGGGATTCGAGGCCTGATATGGTGGCAGTGCCTGATGTTATCTGCCCGCCATCCTCATACAGTGTTACCTCAATGCGATAGTTGCCTGTAATTGGAACCTTCAACTCCACTGTGCCGTTCGGGGTCCTGTCCTTACCGATGTTACCCATAAATATTTTCTCATCTGCCATAAGCAGGTTGGTACCCAGGTTGTATGCTTTTGCCTGTATCTCAACTTCACCTGAGGTCTTACCACTATTGCTTACGTAGGTGATGATATTGAGCCGGGCGATGTCGTCATCAATGATGCCGGCAGAAATGTCTACTTCATTTATGGCAAGGCTGGTGGTGTCGTACTCCCGAAGGCATCCCCCTGCCAGTACTGATGCAAGAATCAGTGCCGTTACCAGCATGGTCTTCACTGCAGGCGTTAGGTTCATAGTATTAAATTGGGGTGCTATTGGTTGAAATACTTTTCCGTAATTTTTTTGAAAATTTGCACGCTATTGTACATAATAAACATAAAAATATAAGACAGAATTGACAGGATGATAGCTTCGTTACAATCGTTCGTGGGTCCTGTATGAAAGAATCTCTAAAAACCGAATTTTTGGGTGTCGGAGTGAAAATGGCCAGGGATGAGAGATCATCTATGTACCTCCAAAAAGCATTTATTGCCCACAATCCATAAGAACCCGTATCATAAATTAAAAGATACGGAGGACGTAAATTGAGTGATGAGATCCGGATTGGGATTATTATATGCGACCGCTACCATGTGTGTGCCGGAGGTAAATGTCTGAGAGCGCTCAATAACAGGGAGGGAGCATTCAGCATTTATAAGGATAAAGAGGTGAAACTGGTCGGATATACTGCGTGTGGTGGCTGCCCTGGTGGAAATATCGAATACGCTCCGGAGGAGATGAAGAAGAACGGGGCAGAAGTGATACACCTCGCCACAGGACTGGTCGTCGGATATCCTCCATGCCCCCGTATAACCAACTTTCGTGACTTTATCCAGGCAAAGTATGGGCTTGACGTTGTGATCGGGACGCATCCTATCCCCCAGAACTACTATGAGATGCATACGAAACTCGGGACATGGGACTCTCCGCGATGGACAGAGATCATTCAACCGACACTTGCGGATGAGAAGACCCGTTTGTCGTACGACTGATGTCAGAGTGATGGAATGAGCTAAGTGGAGTTTTGTGTCAGATTTGATGGCTGTGTAAATCCAACAATCGCCATGTTTATCTGATCTATCATCTCCTTGCTTAACTTTTTTTTGTTTTTTTTAACGAATGACCACATCTCATCCACCTCAATTTGGGTCAATCCCACATCAGTTATCAGAAAATCCGTTACATCTCTTGCATGTATGGCGAGGTCCTCGATAATACTTGACACTGTGTCTCTGTGAATGCCCATTATGCGTTCAATGGATCTTATACCGTTTTTTTCTACCAGTAGTTTGCAGACAAAGATAATCTGTTCTTCTGTGAGGTGCCGTTTGTAGAATAGGGTACCTTTGGTCTCGGGAAATCTCATACCACAGGTTTTACATTTGAACATCTGCTTGCCTTTGGCGTTAAAACCCTTCTTGGTGATGTGCCCTCTGTTTTTCTTTCGGTAGTCTGGACAATGTTCATTTAAACATATCTGATTTTCTAAATTTACTCCATACATGGAAGATACTTTGGGACTGAAAGTATATAAAGGTCACGATTCATAGGACATGACCTACTTTTAGGTAACCGCCCGAGGGAGGTTAATAATCAACCTTTGTAATACTTCCAAACACTCACTCATACCTTCCCCACCAACCCCTCAAACTTCGCATAATTAACCTTGACTCCATCATCCAAATCAATCTCAATAAGCTGAAGCAATTTATTGTTCAACACCGCGCCATAATCCATAAGCTCCTCAACCTGCTTCCCAAGATCCCTTGCGTTCAAAAAGTCATCTTCCTGAACTTTCTCATTCAGTAACTCCAAACGCTTTTCAAGTTTCATAGCAACCATTTTAACAAAGATATTATATAAAATTGTGATTTTGTTAATATTCTGATAGACAATATAGCAAATCTCCGGCTCTGGAAAGATAAAATATTCACATCAGGAGATATTATACGAAAATCGACCATCCCTGGAATAATCTGAAAATCTGGAACATCCATGCCTCTCCAAGACACCCATAAGCATGAAAATGCCATTTTCGGAGCAAATTTAACAACTAAATAAATTCCACAATTTTGTAATGCATTAACCTTATTACTCATACTGTATTAATAACACCTGAAAAATCAAAGAAGGTTGAACAAACGGGTACTGCAAATTCTTTTACTCCAGGAAAAACTAGACAGTCATTTCTAAAACACCAATTACCCACTGAATTCATTATCCACTACACAAATTCACCAACCTTTCACACCCCCTGGCTGGTGTAATCAAAATGGACCTCAGCAGCAAGATATATGAAATAATACGTGAACTCGACCTGAAAGAGGTCCAGAGATGGACAGCCCTCAGCATCCTTGTAGGTATTGTAGGCGGGATTGTTGCCATCATATTCTATTCAGGCCTGTATTATGCCACCTATTACCTGTTAGGAGGCATCGGCGGATATTTCCCTATTACCCCAAGAGGTGATGTTGACCTCCTGCCCGTTGTTACAGGCCAGCCCAACCGTTTATTACTCGTACTGCTCCCCATGCTGGGCGGACTGGTAGCGGGCTACCTGGTGTACCGCTTTGCCCCCGAGGCCGAAGGGCACGGTACCGATTCCGTTATCGATTCCTACCACCAGAAACAGGGTGTGATCAGGACCAGGGTCCCCTTTATCAAAGCACTGACATCCATGATAACCATAGGCTCAGGTGGAAGCGCAGGCAGGGAAGGACCCATAGCCCAGATCAGTGCGGGTTTCGGTTCCATACTTGCCACCAGGCTCCATCTCACAGACCGGGACCGCCGCATTCTTGTGATATGCGGCATGGCTGCCGGTGTGGGCAGCATATTCAAGGCCCCCCTTGGCGGCGCAATATTCGCAATCGAAGTACTGTACAGGCAGGGCTCGGAATCAGAGGGCATCGTGCCCGCCTTTATCTCGTCCACCATCGCCTATTCAATATTCTGCTCAGTGTTCGGCTGGGGTTCCCTGTTCATCATGCCCAATTATCAGTTCACCCATCCATACGAACTTATTTTCTATGCACTGCTGGGTATGGCATGTGCAGCCGTTGGTATCTTTTATGTACATATCTTCTACGGCATGAGAAACATCTTCAACAGGTTGACCATGCCCCGGCATTACAGGCCTGCAATCGGCGGCTTTTTACTTGGAATCCTTGCATTTTTCGTACCCGAAAGCCTGGGAGTAGGGTACGGGCTCATCCAGCAGGCCATAGACCAGCAGCTTGTAGTAGGGCTCATGCTGCTACTGGTATTCGCCAAGATAATTGCTACATCCTTCACTATCAGCAGCGGGGGCAGCGGTGGTGTGTTCGGTCCCTCACTGGTGATAGGGGCAATGCTGGGTGGCGTGCTGGGACTTACCTTCCATACTTTGTTCCCCACTATAGTAATGCAGCCAGCTACCTTTGTGGTGGTCGGGACAGCGGCCCTGCTCGCAGGTGTGGCAAAAACACCCATAGCCGCAATAATAATGGTATCAGAACTTTCAGGCAACTACAACCTGCTGCCACCCCTTATGCTTGCCTCCACCCTGGCATATATTCTGTCAGGCAAATGGTCCATATATGAAAAACAGGTGCCCACAAGGATGGACTCCCCTGCCCACCGCCGCGAGATGACAATAGACGTTCTGGAACTTGTAACAGCAAAGGAAGCTATGAGTGGCGATATCATCACAGTCGACCCTGCCACAAAGATCCAGACAGTGCTGAACCTCATCCATAAATACGGTCATCTGGGGTATCCTGTGCTGGATAACCTGGAGCTGGTCGGTATGGTGACCTTTGAGGATGCGGAAAAAGTCCCCACAGATGAAAGGGATAGTGTAACTGTCGGTGATATAATGACCCGCTCTCTGATCGTAACCTATGAAGACGAGAATCTTGAAAAAGCCCTAAGGAAATTGCTGGATAACAATATCGGACGACTGCCTGTTGTGGACAGGGATGACCCCACAAGGTTGTCCGGACTGTTGACTAAATATGACATCATCAGGATTCACGCACAGCTAAGCTCGAAACTTTGCAGGCTTCCACCTATTCGAAAATAAGTCCTTACGGCGTCAGTTCTTGCAGCATATATTCTTACAGCGTCAGTTGCCTGATGATATCACTGGCACTGAGAATACCCACAGGACGGTCTGATGCCCCCATACCTGATTCTGATAGTATGATCAGTCTGTGAATATGTGCATCCAGCATGACACTGGCAGCAGATTCTATATTAGTGGAAGGGTTGATCGATTTTAGCGAAGTCGTCATTATTGCTTCGGCAGTGTTATCCAGCAGTGATTTATCAATAACTACATGCAACATGTCCATTTCTGTGATAAAACCCATAATTTCCCCGGTATGGTCTGTAACTGCTACGCCGGAAACGTTCTGGTTAACCATTATTTTTGCAACTTCTCTAAGGGTGATATCCATGGGAACCGAAGTTACCCCCCTTGTCATAATGTCTCTTAATAGAATGTTATTTTTCATCATTGTTTTTTCACCTAATATATTGTTATCATCTATTAGGTCATCTATTAGGATAAGTACTTTTTTTAAATTATTAAAAGTGAATAATTTTAGAAACGTGAAATAAATACTAAAATCTAAATAAATAAGTACAATCAGAACCTTGAATATTTCCAGGTGGAACACATGCAAACGAATGTCATAAGGTCTCTAAACATTGGGAAATTGGTACGGATGGAACGGATTTTTGACAGGGAAACTCTTCGAACCATCATTATTCCCATGGATCATGGTGTTGGTGCAGGTCCCATTAAAGGATTGATAGACCTGTCGAAAATGGTGAACAAAGTGGCCCAAGGCGGTGCCAATGCTGTACTGGGACACATGGGTTTACCCAAGTACGGCCACCGTGGTTACGGCAGGGATGTGGGACTGATCATACACCTGTCAGCGTCCACTTCACTGGGCCCTGACCCCAACCATAAGGTACTGGTCACCTCAGTGGAAGAGGCAATAAAAGTTGGAGCAGATGCAGTATCGGTACATGTTAACATTGGTGCCGATGATGAGGCAGAGATGTTGAAGGGACTGGGTATAACCGCCAGCAAATGCGATGAATGGGGTATGCCCCTTGTGGCAATGATGTATCCGAGGGGACCAAAGGTTAATTCCGAACATGATGTAGAGTACGTCAAGCATGCGGCCCGGGTAGGTGCCGAACTTGGCGCAGATATTGTCAAAACAAATTATACCGGAGACCGGGATTCGTTTCGGGAAGTGGTTGACGGCTGCCCTGTACCTATTGTTGTAGCCGGAGGGCCCAGGATGGAGACCGAGCGTGACCTTTTGCAGATGGTATATGATTCCATACGCTCAGGCGGGCGGGGTGTGGCAATAGGAAGGAACGTATTCCAGGCAGATGACCCGGTGGCCCTGGTAGGAAAGATCTCAAAGGTTGTGCATAACGGATATACGGTTGACGAGGTCTATGGATAGTATGTCCTCAACCGATCTTTCGATACAACTTACCGGGCTTGAACTGGAAAACCCGACCATACTGGCGGCAGGCGTTCTTGGCACCACAGGTGCCTCACTGAGGCGTATGGCAGGGGAAGGTGCGGGTGCTGTGGTCACAAAGTCCATAGGCTCCGAGCCAAAAGAAGGCCATCCGAACCCTACCATGTTCAAACTGGATTCTGGGTTCCTGAATGCAATGGGCCTGCCCAATCCGTCTTACAGGGATTTCAGGGAAGAACTTTCGATTGGCAGAAAAGGCGGCGTTCCTGTGATCGCCAGCGTTTTCGGGGCACATCCTGAAGAGTTTGCAGAAATAATTATCGGACTGGAAGGTGCCAGTGCCTACGAATTAAATGTGAGCTGCCCCCATGCCAGTGGTTACGGAACTGTAGTTGGTACTGACCCGGTACTGGTGGAAGAGATTACCAGGGCTGCCAAACGGACAACCGATACACCGGTATGGGTCAAGCTCACCCCGAATGTCACAGATATCGTGGAGATCGGTGAGGCTGCGAGTAGGGGTGGAGCCGATGCTGTTGTCGCTATCAATACGGTGCGGGGCATGGCGATAGATATCTATAGCGGATATCCGATCCTTGGCAACCTGTACGGTGGCCTTTCCGGCCCCGCAGTACGTCCGGTGGCTGTAAAATGCGTATACGATCTGTATAAAGCACTGGACATCCCTGTTATAGGTGTGGGCGGTATCGGAAGCTGGCAGGATGCAGTGGAGATGATGATGGCCGGGGCCTCGGCGGTACAGGTGGGCTCTGCCGTTTATGATAATGTCAATATTTTCAGTGAGATTACCAGTGGATTGTCTGCTTACCTGAAGGCCAATGATCATTGTTTGGACGATATAACCGGACTTGCCCACAGGAAGGTGGAACAGTGAGACCGGTAAATGCGGTAATTACAGAGATCATCAGGGAGACCCCTGCCATTACCACCCTTGTAACCGATATTGAACTGGATGCCGCACCCGGCCAGTTTGTAATGGTATGGATCCGGGGCCTGGATGAAGTCCCGATGGCCCTGTCACACCCGGGCAGCATCACGGTGCAGAGGGTGGGCGAGGCTACTGAGGCACTGTCAAGGCTGGAAGTGGGCGATAGTATTGGCATCAGGGGGCCGTTCGGGAACGGATTTGAAGTGAAAGGCAATAAGATCATGGTCATTGCAGGCGGCGTGGGTGGTGCACCCCTGTTGCCCTTGGCGCAGCAAGCCCAATCCCTGGGCCTGGATGTTACTACCCTGATAGGAGCCAGGACAGCGGATGAACTGCTTTTCGAGGAATATTTCTCAAAATGCGGTGCACTCAGTATAGCTACTGACGACGGGAGCAAAGGTCATCACGGATTTATAACAGGAGCAATGGACATGTTCAACCTGGCCGGGTTTGACCAGTTCTATATCTGCGGTCCGGAGTTGATGATGAAAAGCGTGCTGGATATTCTCCAGGCAGCAGGGCTTGAGGCAATGGCACAATTAAGTCTTCACAGGTATTTCAAGTGTGGTATCGGTGTATGCGGCGCATGTACCATTGATCCATCAGGTCTGCGGGTATGCAGGGACGGCCCGGTGTTCAGTGGTGATCTGCTTATAAAAAGTGAATTGGGAAAGTACCACAGGGATACCACAGGAAAAAAGATAATGTTTTAAATATTTGTTTCTTTCATGGTAGTGGAATAATATGATAGGCAGATTCAGGTTTGATGATGAGATATTTACCGGCACTGTAAATGGTGACAGAGTTGTCGTGGAACGGGGGCTGTATTGTGATACTTATACCCTGGATGAACTGGAGACACTTCCTCCTGTAAACCCGAGCAAGATCATATGTGTGGGATTGAACTACATTGACCATGCCCGGGAACTGGAAATGGAACTGCCCGGTTATCCTATGATCTTCCTGAAACCTCCTTCTGCTATTATCGGGCATGGCGATATGATCGTATATCCTCCTGTGTCCCAACATGTGGATTCTGAGGCAGAACTGGCAGTTGTGATCTGTAAGCAGTGCAGGAACGTACCTGCCACGTATGCATATGACGTGATACTGGGATATACCTGTTTTAACGATGTAACGGCTCGCGATATCCAAAAGGCAGATGGCCAGTGGACCAGGGCTAAGAGCTTTGATACTTTTGCACCATTGGGTCCGTTTGTGGTCAGGGCTGAAAGTGTGGACATATCAACTGCATACATACGCTCCAGGGTCAACGGTCAGTTAAGGCAGGATTCCAGTGTAAATAATATGATTTTCGATATCCCGGCATTGATAGAATTTATTTCCCATATCATGACACTTGAAAAGGGTGATATCATAGCAACCGGCACGCCTGCGGGTGTGGGCCAGCTTTATCCAGGGGATACGGTGGAGATAGAGATCGAGGGCGTGGGTACTTTGGAAAATGAGGTTGTTAAGCCCTAAACTTCATCATTGGGTTTTATCTTCAGTTTAGGTTTTATCTTCGGATTGGGTTTTATCTCCAGGTTGAGTTTTATCTCCAGGTTGGGTTTCATCTCCAGGTTGGGTTTCATCCTCTGCTTGGGTCCCAGCCTTTTCTTTGATCTCCTGGTTTCCAGGTTTGGTTATTACCTCGAATCCCGTATACGTCCTGTATAAAGCAAGCATGAAACCGTAAGCTGCAGGGCCGATTATTATCCCCATGGCACCGACCACGAACAGAGGGGCGGTAAAGGACAGCAATGTTATAATGGGATGGATATTTCCACTTTGCATCATCAGCCTGGGCCTGATAATGTTGCCGGGAATGGTCTCAAGGAACAACCAGCCAAATACTACGATCACCACGGCCTTCTCCGGTTCATTGACAATGTAATAATAGATGGCTGCCGGTACATAGAATGTGCCCGGTCCCACGATCGGCAGCAGGGCCAGGACTGCAATGACAGCACCCCACATTATGGGATATGGTACACCGATAAGCATCAGGCCGATGCCGCCGATTATACCGGTCAGCACGCAAACGATCAGGTAAACATTGAAAAGGCTGTTATATATACTATCCAGGTGCTGCAGGAATTCCTTTACGATCTCTACCCTGTTGGAAGGCAGGATATCAATAAAGGTCTTAACAATATTCTCGCCGTCGATGAGCAGGTAATAAAGTAAAAATACCACTACTCCCAGTTGCATGGCAAAGATCGCAATATTGGATATGAAATTCAATACAACACGCTGGGCAATGCTGACTATGAACAGTATGGCAGAAGATGCCGAACTGGAAAGATTGGACTTCATGTTTTCCTGTATGGTGTTGGGGATGTACTTGCCCATCAGTTCCATGCCATAATCTATCAGCTTATTTATGTCGGTTTGCAGGACATCAGGCTGGAATTTTGTCAGTTCCGAGCCCAGGATGAATATGATGTTCAGGAACAAGCCTGAAAAAATCAATGCCACGATGGTGATGGTCAGGATTGCTGAGATCTGCCGGTTCCTGATCCTGGTAATTTCCCTAAGCTTTTTATCCAGGGGCCGGAGTACAAATGCGCCGAATATGCTCAATATGATCACATTTACGAATACCCATGAAAGATATATGATCAAAAAAGCAACTGCTATAACCACGAGACCCACAATAAGTGTGAAACGTTTTCTGTCCAGCGCCCCAGTCATAACATATAAGTTATTCTACTGATTTAAAAGTTTTTCTAATGCTTTTACGATAAGTATAAAATGAATCATGATATAAATGGAAATGATAATGATAGACCTTCATACCCACTCAATATTCAGTGACGGTGAACTGCTTCCAAGCGAACTTGTTCGCAGGGCCGTGGTTCATGGCTATACTGCCATTGCTATTACGGACCATGTGGATTTTACTAATATAGAGCATGTACTTGACGGGATCAAGAAAGCAAAATACCTTGAAGAGGTCTGGGATATCCGGGTACTTGCAGGAGTTGAGATAACCCATGTGCCCCCGCAGAAGATATCGGCATTGGTTGCTCTTGCACGTGAACTGGGGGCTGAGATAGTCGTGGTACACGGGGAAACGCTTGTCGAGCCTGTGCTGCCCGGGACGAACAGGGCTGCTATCGAGGCAGGGGCAGATATACTGGCGCACCCGGGATTGATCTCTAAGGAGGATGCAATGCTTGCAGCAGATGTTGGGGTGTGCCTTGAGATCACAGCGCGCTGCGGGCACAACCGGGCCAACGGTCATGTGGTAAGAATAGCTGAAGAGGTCGGGGCAGATATGATAGTTGGTACTGATTCCCATTCACCAGGGGACCTGGTCACTGATGAAGAGGCGCTTGATATCGCCATGGGTGCAGGGTTAAGTGAAAAACATGCACAAGAGGTCTTATTCTCAAAACCTTTAAGTCTGATAAACACCAGATTAATATAGCACTTGCGATAACTTTATATAATATTACTGGTATGTTTATATTACTTTTATTGAGGTGTATTATTGAAAATATTAGGAACTGTTTTACATACTTCAAGTCATAAAAACTTAATCGTCAGAGGGGATAAAACAAATAAGGCTGGTAACAAGAAGTTATTCAGGATAAATAACCTGGTTTTTAACAGAAGAAATACGAAGATCGGAAAGGTCAATGATGTGTTCGGGCCTGTGGACCGACCGTATTTTTCAGTGAAGATTTTTAAGACTGTGGCCGGAGAAAATCTGAGGAATTTCAAAGGCAAGCACGTATATGTGAAATAATTGCAAAGTGGTTGCAGCTTTTCACATGAATGATAATATTAATGACAATATTAGATCAATAATAAGATTGAGCAGAGGGATTAGTAATAAATGCCTGAATTAGAAAAAGAAAGAGAGATTGAGAAGTCTGAGAGAAGTAAAATACGTGAGAGTATCAAGCTCAGAAAGGAAACAGAAAAGGTCGGAGCATTCGAGAAGCCTACTGTGGAATGTCCTGAGTGCCATAGCCGCAGTCTGGTACAGGATTATGAGCGGGCGGAACTTGTGTGTAACGAGTGCGGTCTTGTGGTCGATTCAGAGTTCATTGACCAGGGACCAGAATGGAGAGCATTCGACCATGACCAGCGTATGAAGAGAAGCAGGGTTGGCGCGCCCATGACCTATACCATTCACGACAAGGGCCTGTCAACCATGATCGACTGGCGAAACCGCGATTCTTACGGTAAATCCATATCATCAAAAAGCAGGGCCCAGCTGTACAGGCTGCGAAAATGGCAGCGCCGTATCAGGGTCAGCAATGCTACTGAGAGGAATTTAGCCTTTGCATTATCAGAACTGGACAGGATGGCCAGTGCACTGGGCCTGTCCCGGAATGTGCGGGAAACTGCGGCTGTGGTCTACCGCAAGGCTGTTGACATGAACCTGATAAGGGGCCGGAGTATTGAGGGTGTGGCTGCTTCTGCACTGTATGCAGCCTGCAGGCAGTGTAATGTACCAAGGACGCTGGACGAGATCGCTGAAGTTTCCAGGGTCAGCCGTAAGGAGATCGGCCGTACATACAGGTTCATTTCTAGGGAACTGGGCCTGAAACTCATGCCCACGTCACCCATTGACTATATCCCAAGGTTCTGCTCCGGCCTGAACCTGCATGGTGAAGTGCAGTCCAAGGCTGTGGAGATCCTGAGGCAGGCGGCAGAGAAGGAACTCACCTCAGGGCGTGGACCTACGGGTGTGGCTGCGGCAGCCATCTATATATCCAGCATCCTGTGCGGCGAGCGCAGGACCCAGCGAGAAGTGGCAGAGGTGGCCGGTGTCACGGAAGTGACTATCCGAAACAGGTATAAGGAACTGGCAGAACAATTGGATATTGAGATAATACTGTAAAGATACTGTAAGGATGGGCATATTTATATGCCAGTCCAATCCCGGATGTTGGTATCGTGGATAGAATATATATCAAGAAGACCCTTGATCATATCAACCACGAGATCATGCCATTCACATCCGGGAAATAAACTTTTTTTACCGGATTAAAGGGTAATGTTAGAAATACTAAAAATGCTGGGCATTGGTTTTAGTGTCGGACTGACTGGTGCGCTTGTACCCGGACCTATGCTTTTTGCTACAATCGAGACTTCCCTGAAGAAAGGCTGGACAAGCGGTCCCCTGGTTGTATCGGGCCATGCCCTGGTCGAAGTTCTGTTATTTATCTTTATAGTGGCCGGGTTTTCAACCCTGGCGACCCAGGGTGCCATTCTCTGGATATCTGTTATCGGGGGTGCGGTACTGGTGGTGTTTGGCATTTTGACTATCAGGGAAGGAAAACATGCTACTCTTTCGGGGGGCAGTAGTGTGTTCAAGAGCCCATTTGCTGCCGGTGTGATCACGTCGGTATCGCATCCGTATTTCTGGCTGTGGTGGCTGACGGCAGGGGCGGGGCTGGTTCTTGTGGGGCTTGAGACCAGCCTGTTTGCTGCTTCTATATTTTTGGTTGGTCACTTTATGGCAGACCTGGGCTGGTACACTTTCGTGTCTACTGCGATAAGTAAAGGGAGGTCGCTTATGTCTGAGGGGACTTACCAGCTGGTGCTGATGGGCTGCGGTGGGTTTTTGGTGGTGTTTGGGGTGTGGTTTATGGGGAGTCAGATTAATCTGTTTTAGATAACCTTGAACTCAATGTATACATTATAACCTGCTGCCCGACCTGTGCACCTGATAAGCGGCCATCCTTGTGGATTCGTGTGGCCCGGGTCCGGAGAGCAGAGCATGCAAGAATATTGCACCGATATTAAATGTGTATAAAATCATCTGTAAGCATTGTCATGATGCTCAAAGTCCAGAAGTGTTATGCTGCTATTTTCTTTATCGATTTCATAAATGATAACAAAAGACCCTATATGGATCCTCCATTTACCTTTTAGAATATTTCGAAGGGGCTTCCCTATTTCCGGGTTATCTGAAAGAATTTCAAGTCTCTTTTTCACATGACTGTAACGAACTTTATCTTTTTTAAACAACTTTTGCAATTCTTTCTGAACCCTTGGGTGTGCAATAATCTTGTAAATCATTGTTCTATGCTACTAAAGAAATCGTCCATACTTTCGAACTCAAGACGCTTGCCTTTTGTAATTTCATTGTTTGAGGCATTTACACGTTCAATAAAATCAGAATTTAAAGTTTCTTCAGGAGGATAACTGGTTTCATCCAGTTTTTCTTCAATTCTCTCTAACTTACCAAGAATTCTCGTAAACATCGCTTCAATATTGCGATTCTCAAATGAACTTTCCATAGTATATCATTTATACAATCATTTTCCATCTTTAAAATAAGTTTCTCTTAAATTAAGTGAACATAGTAATCACACATTTTGTTTCTTCGCGACTATTACAGTGAGTTCTTCATATACCATAACAACACTTCTGCAGCACTTCACCTGCTGCCAGCCCTGTGCACCAGACCAGCAGACATCTACTTACACCAGGCAATACTGACAAGTTAAGCCCTGTCCCCCTCACATCCCCACAAAGCAAAAGGAATAATTTATCACTAATTCTGAGTACATAGTACTAATGACGGAAGAGCCCACGGAATGGGCAGAGAAGTACCGCCCAAAAAACCTTACCGAAGTGGCAGGCCACCGTACCATTATCAATGACCTGGTCAGTTGGGCAAACAAATGGGAAACGGGAGTTCCAAAGGATAAGGCACTGATATTCTACGGCAAACCCGGAGTTGGCAAGACCTCAGCCGCTTATGCCCTGGCCTACCAGATGAGATGGGACGTAATAGAGTTAAACGCCAGCGACCAGAGGACTGCAGGCATCATCCAGAAAATTGCAGGTTCAGCCAGCAGGATGGGCACCTTTGACGGCACATCAGGACGGCGGCTCATCATACTGGACGAGGCAGACAACCTGCACGGCAACTATGACCGGGGCGGTGCCAGGGCCATTATCAATGTGGTCAAAGGCACATCCCAGCCAGTTATACTCATCGCAAATGAATTTTATCAAATGGACCCGGCACTGCGGCTCGCCTGCAAACCAGTCCAGTTCAGGACAATAAACAGCACTACTATTGTATCTGCACTAAAAGCAATATGCAAAAATGAAGGCATAATGGTGGGCATCGGGGTCATAGATACTATTGCTGACAATGCCAACGGCGACCTGCGCAGTGCTATAAATGACCTGCAAGCCATGTCCATAGGTAAGCACGAACTGGAAGTAGATGATATTATCACAGCACCCAGGGATGTAAAGGAAACAGTGTTCAAGTTAATGGATCATGTATTCAAAGCTGCAGATATGAGATCTGCCCAGCAGGCTGCCTGGCAGGTGGACGAGAGCCCTGATAACCTGATAAACTGGATCGACGAGAACCTTCCCATCGGATATAAGGATCCACATGATATGGCTGCCGGTTATTTCCAGCTTGCCAGGGCCGACCAGTTCCTGGGCAGGGTGCGCCGCAGGCAGAACTACGGTTTATGGCGTTATGCCAGCTTGTTAATGACCGGGGGTGTATCGGCTGTCAGGACCCACAGCCATTCGGGGTATAATAAATACCAGGCCCCCCAGTTCTGGAGAAAACTGGGGCAGACCAGGGCAAAGCGTAATATAAGGGATTCGCTTGCCGGGAAGATAGGGGGGATATGTCATGTATCAGGTGCCTATGCACGGACTGACCTGATATGGTTCTTCAAGCATTTAATGAAAAGCAAGGTTCATTCGGTTGGACTGGCTGCTGAACTGAAGCTCGATCCCGATGAGATCGCATTCCTGATGGATACAAAACCCACCACAAAGAAAGTGGGCAAGATATACGATGAGGCACAGCAATTGATGAAGGATGAGATCGAGCATGATATTGAGGTGTTTGGTGGATTTGGCCAGGAAAAAACAGAAAAAAAGCAGGTAAACAGTTTATTGGAATTCAATGGAACTAAAGGAAATGGCGGGACAGAAGGAACAGATGAAAAAGATGGAATAAAGGGAACTGGTGGAACAGAAGTAATAGATAAAACTGATGTTAACCACACAGATGTCGATAATGTAGACTCTGTTGCAAAAGAGGAAAAGAGCCAGAGTTCTTTGTTTGATTTTTGAGGTTTATCTTGATGAGAGGAAAACTGATCACGCTTGAAGGGATTGACGGTTCTGGAAAATCCACGATCCTAAAACGATTACATCGTCATTTCCAGGATAACCCTGATGTGATCTTTACCAGGGAACCTACCAGTGGCTGGATAGGGGATGCAGTATACCGTGCAATAAAATCCGAGACTGACCCGCTGGCAGAACTATTCCTGTTCATAGCAGACCATGCCCACCACCTTAGCACTACTATTAAACCGGCACTGGAAGATCACAAGATTGTAATATCAGACAGGTATTCGGACAGCAGGTATGCGTATCAAGGGGCCACCCTGAAAGGAACTGTAGACCATCCCATGGAATGGGTGATGGGACTTCATAAAGGCTGGACTGTAGTGCCAGACCTTACTATTCTGCTGGATGTCAATCCCGCAATTGCTATTACAAGGGTCGGTAATCGCAATCACCAGACCAAGTTCGAAAAGATAACCTTTCTGGAACAGGTTCGCAGCAATTATCTCAAACTGGTTGAAAAGGAGCCGGACCGGTTCCTGGTAGTGGATGCAGGGCTGCCCATTAAAGAAGTAGAAGATATTGTGCTGTCTGCCATTAGCGAACTGTGATAACGTACTTGCTTTAATGCGATAAAAACAAGACCGGAATAAGATAATTAAAATAAGACCAGAATAACATATTCGGTGGTGGTGGGCTGATCCCGCTTTCTCAAGGAGTCCCTTAAGGGACCTTCCCTTGATCTATTTTCCCCGCACAAGTGCAATTGTGCCAACGTAGCTTCAATGAAGGATCACCGATCATCCGGTTTAAGAGATCTTAGTGGATCCCATGCCTTTCACAACATTGATGACAGGCCAACACCAAGTATTATATTCATGTGCTGACTGACCACCCGGACCTTCATTACCAGCCCACCTGACTCCAGTGTCGCCAGTATTCTCACTGATACACACAACTGGAGTAATTAGGTATGTTGTCCTGAAAATTAATATATTTTTTGGTAACAGAATTGGTAACAAGATTGATAATAATCAAGGTATCCTGGCAAATGTGACATAGCCCGAATGTCCCACCCTGATCGTAGACGGGCGCGTCCCTCTTTCGCTAAAGGATATTTCACGCTGGGTACATTCAAAGGTGACAACCTCTTCAAGTTCGATCATACTGATGGCCTGTCGCACATCCTTTGCCTGTTCCATAAAAGGTGAGAACACCACGAAAAAACCGCCCGGTTTCAACACTTCAGGCACAAACGGCACAACCTCAGATGCATGGTGCAGATCAAGGGTGACCACATCAAAGGTCTCATCAATTGAATGGATCTCTTGAACTATATCCCCATATCGCACCTCCACATTATCAAGACCTGCAAGGGCGATATTAGACCTGGCCACATCAAGGAAATCCTGTCTGGCCTCATAAGATAGTACCCTTTTTGCCACAAGTCCGAGATATATAGCAAGGATGCCAGAGCCAGTGCCTGCATCCAGTACAGTATCCTGTTTATTCAGGCCTGTGTGGGATATGATCATGCCGATGTCCTTTGGATTTACAGGCGCTCCGGTTCTTTTTAACTTTTTGAAAAAATCAGGTGCCCTTGGACAGCGTGTCTTTAATTCAAATCCAAGGTGCGATGCGATTGAATCCCCGTACTCCATCTCAAGCAATCGGTCCAGCTTGAACACACCCACTTCTGTATGCAGGTCCCCGTTCCCTGCCGTTACAAAATAGTTCTTACCGCTGCCTTTTAAAAGTACCGGGTCCCCTGGTTTCAAAGTAAATCACGCACCAGTGGAACGATCTGGGTAATATGGTCGATCACTGCATCCGATTCTAGGCACAATCTTTCAGGTCTTGCGTTTCGCTGCTGGACTGTCAACACAGCAAAATCGGCTTCCCTGAATGCCATTATGTCATTAATAGCATCTCCTACCATAACAACTTTTTCATATGATAGTTTCAGTTCCCTGATGATCCTGCATTTACGCTGTGGAGTTGAAAGCCCGAAGGTATGCTCCTTTTTGACACCGATACTTCTAGACACCATTTCAACATCCTCCTGCTTATCGCCTGATGCAATAAATATGTCCACACCTAACGCTTCAAGCTGGGATGCCACACCCCCTACTTCAGGATACAGGCTTCCGCCGGTACTCAATGTATATGGGATACAACTTCGGGCCACATCGACCATCAGGCCCACGCCCAAATATCGCTTATTATCACAGCGATCCCATACTGCTTCCAGCACTTCCTGGAGGTCAGATACCAGTGCTAAAGGATCAGAACTGATAATGGAGTGTGCCTTATCAATACTCAATGATTTACTGCAGCAACCAATATCGATCTCAACCTGTAATTCTTCAATGCATCGATTTACCGGATAACTCCCGTCCATTTGCATCAACTGTTTTGGCTCAATGTGCAGAATAATAATGGCAAAATTGGGATTAGTTCCTGCAAGGTCAGTTGTCACAATATCATAATAAATCGAACCGCTCCTGAGGTCCTTTGCTGCCCTGTACATGTGCAGGAGTGTGCCTGCACTGTCAAAGACCACTGCTGTTTTTACCATATGCAGGTCTATTAGGAATTATTCTTAATTATCCTTTCTGACCAGAAGGGACTGCCCCGTCATCTGGGGCGGTACATCCAGATGCAACAGTTCCAGTATGGTGGGGGCGATATCTGCGAACATACCGTCTTGCAGGTCCACATCCATATCTGATACAAATACCAGTGGCACCCGGTTAGTGGTGTGGGTAGTGTGCGGGCTCTTATCCTCGTAATAGATCATTTGTTCACTATTCCCGTGGTCTGCCGTGATAATGGCAACGCCGCCCATATCCACTATTGCAGGTACCACCCTGCCCAGGCATTCGTCCACAACCTCTACGGCCTTGATGGCAGCATCCATAACGCCGGTGTGGCCGACCATATCCGGGTTGGCATAGTTCAGTATGATCACATCGTAATCGCCTGATACGATCTTTTCCACAACAGCATCTGTGACCTCATAAGCACTCATCTCAGGTTTCAGGTCATAGGTTGCCACGTCCGGAGAATGTATGAGTATCCTGTCCTCTCCTTTGTAGGGTTTTTCCACACGTCCGTTAAAGAAGAACGTCACATGGGCATATTTTTCAGTCTCAGCAATATGAAGCTGTTTTTTTCCATTTTTTGACAGATATTCCGCCAGTGTGTTGTCAATGTGTGCAGGCGGGAAAGCTATTGGAAGATCAAATGTTTCATCGTATTGGGTCGTGCAGACGAAATGGATATTCAATTCTTTCTGTCTGTCAAACCCTGAAAAATCCTGCATTGTCAAGGCCCTGGTAAGTTCCCTTGCCCTGTCAGGCCTGAAATTGAAAAAGATCACGGCATCATTATCCTGTATGGTGGCTGTCGGATGGTTCCCGTCCAGTATAACGGTGGGTTTGACAAATTCGTCATTTTCCCCTCTCTCGTAGGCAGCCCTTACCGCATCTTCCACATCGGGTGATGTCATGCCTTTGCCAAGTACCATGGCATCATAGGAAAGCTGTACACGTTCCCACCTGTTGTCCCGGTCCATTCCATAATAGCGACCGCCAATTGTGGCAATTTTTCCTGTGCCAAGTGTTCGCATCAGATCTTCGGTCCGGATGATATATTCTCCTGCACAGCGCGGCGGGACATCCCGGCCGTCAAGGAATGCATGGACGAAAACCTTTTCAAGTCCTGCATTCTTTGCCATCTTCAGCAGTGCAAACAAGTGCTCGATATGACTATGCACTCCCCCATCCGAGAGCAGCCCCATCAAATGAAGTGATGAACCGTTTGTCAGTGCATGTTCAACTGCACCGGTCATTATCTTATTAGAAAAGAATTCAACATCCTTGATCGATTTATCTATCCTTGTAATATCCTGGTATACCACGCGACCACTACCCAGGTTCAAGTGACCTACTTCACTATTTCCCATCTGGGACGGGGGAAGTCCAACTGCCTCGCTTGAAGCTTCCAGTGTGGAATGGGGATATTTTTCCACCAGGTAGTCCATCACCGGTGTATCAGCATTGGCTATTGCATTTCCTTCAATCTCAGGGTTTATACCCCAGCCATCAAGTATGATAAGAATGAGCGGTTTAGGGATGTTCATTTTCATATCTTCTTTTTGAACGTTTAGGAAAATATATACTTTCCTGTAGGCTTAAAAAATGCGAACGAAGTGAGGATTTTCTTGACCATCCATATCCTAAATAATTGTGCTACATAGAGGCTATCCAGCAATTCAAAAAGTAATTGTTAGATGGCCTCTCTAATCCATCAGCAAACCAGACTCTGCATCGTGCAACCTTTGCTGATTCGGATATTATACATTCCCTATCTTATATCTTAGTTATTTCCTCTTCAAAAGAAACGCCACTGACAGGAGTCCGGCAACTGTGAATATTGCTTCGAATCCCGGTAATCCACCTTCACCTTCCGGTAATCCACCTTCACCTTCCGGTAATCCACCTTCGTCCCCCGGTAATCCACCTTCACCTTCCGGTAATCCACCTTCGTCTTCCGGTAATCCAACTTCGTCTTTCTCTTCTATTACCTCGAGTCCTTCTCCACCGGCTATTCCGGTTTCGTTGGTGATTTCCAGATCCAGGGTATATTCTCCGTAATCATCATCATATGGAGTGATCCCGATGTAGATTTCACCACTATAGGTTATTTCCTGAGTTGTATTAGCAATCGCACCCGGATTAGATGAATACTCTGCTGCAATTTCTATCCTATCTTCATCGTATAGTGTAAAACCTCTCATCCTGTCGCTTGGTTGGGTCAATTTAACTGTTAGTGATGTTCCCGCTTCAACAGGCAGTCTGTAGAGATCTTTAGCGTCCGTGCCCAGCGATCCGGATAGATAACCGTTATGAGTTCCTTCTGTTATCTCCATAGCCGTTTCAAACGAGTCTCCTGCATCTGTTTGACTTCCTGCATCGAAATTATCATTGACCGTGATAATGTAATTTGCACCTGCCACGGTATCAAGAACCCCGCCGCCACCAACGCTCAGGTAATATGTATAAGAGCTCTCCTGTGAACCGGGCAGCCAGAGATGACTTCTGGATTCAGCCGCACCAACCACATTCTTCAAAGGATTATCATATTCCGGAAGCAGTATTGCCCCATCTATGTCATACAATTTAGCATTGCTGATTATAGTTCTATTTTCCACTACCGGATTAATAACTTTGATTGTAAGCAACTGTCCGGCATTAACTTTATTTGTAAGTTTAAAGTATTCCGGTGCATCAACCGGAATGTCATGACCTGTCACATAACTTCCCAGATCTATCTCAATTGCGTCATTAAAACCATTACCGCCATCTGGCAGTATCTGCTGTGCACTTACTATTCCTGCGGTTCCAATAATGACTAGCCCTATCAGGATGAACATTTCCAATTTTTTCATGTTACCAACTCTTTATTTATTTTGCAATTAAAATAAAAGTCAACTAAATTAAAGTAAAATCTCCAATGTGTTTTTTCTGCTAATCTATAAATAAATTGCTATTTATCAATATTCGCTAATAATTAATATTACTCATGCAACTACTTCTATAACTACTCCAATTTCCGTCGTTGGGTGGAGGAAAAGGTCTCCCCTCACGCTAGTTCATTCACTGGCTTTATTTGCTTCCACTATGGCCCTTCTACCTTCATCCTTGTTCTTGTCCATGAAACACCTGGAAGCACAGGCCAGCAGTTTCTCTTTAGTAGGAGACATATTAGAACGCTCATATGCCTCAAGACCCCGGTTGGTCCAACCCTCTTCAAAACACCTGTCACCACAAAGAGTAAGCAACTCATCAGTCGGCGTCTTATTTGCTTTTTCATAGGCCTCCAGCCCGGGATATAACTTCCCCTCTTCAAAACACTTGTTGCCACAACTGAGCAGTTCCTCTTCCGGCACTTCCTCACCTGCCGCCTTAAAGGCATCCAGGCCCTTATTAAGCTCCCCTTCCAGCAGGCATTTGCGCCCCGCCTCAATGAGCCTGTCTTTCGGGAGTGGTACTCCAAGGAATTTGATTGCATTGATTGCCGAATATATCTGTCCTTCCTCAAGATATTTGTCGATCCAGCCAAAGAGCATTTCGTCAGGCAACTCAACACCTGCAGCTTTTGAACCTTCCACAGCTTTCGAAAGCCATCCCTGGTCAAGATACTGGAAAATGTAACTATTTATCTCCTCTTCAGAAAGTTGGCCCCCCATCTCCTTAGAGATATCTATAGCCTCAGCCATCCGGCCTTTTTCAAGGATGTTTTTAAGGTAAGCGGTTAGTTTTTCATCATCCATTTTATCGTTTATAGTCTAATTGACTTACATTTAAGTGTTGCCGTCTGATTATATCACAATCTTTGACCTAAATTATACTGGCAGCGACAATAATATCACATATATCCAACCTCTGGATGCAAATTAATAATAGACCGATAGAGCCGAACATGGTAGTCAGCTCAAGGTTGGCGGCGCAGCCGTAAGTTCATTTCCGGGTTAGGGAAGATGACATTGCCCGGCTTGCTGTGTTGAACTTTTCCAACTGCCCACCTTGTTATATTTATTCAATACCTTACTGACGTTGACTTTTGTATTCTTATATAACGTTTCCCAACTATTTTTCCTTTTCATTCATCTTCCTAGCTATACGCTGGGAGGAATTGTCATGAATGTTACGGCGTTCCTTATAACTCTTGTTATCTTTGCACTCCTGTATTGAGACTAGTGTCAAGTCAATCCTCAAGTGTCGGATAAAGTCGAGATAACTTAATCCTTGCATCATCAGTTGTAAATTGCCAATTAACTTTCGCATTTTTATTATTTCTGTATTTTTGCCATGCCAGTACCTCTTTACTGACAACCTCAATGTCATCGATTCTTCTTTTTAAACACTGCCTTGTGAGCACGTTCAACTCAATTTCAGCCATATTCAACCAACTCCCATGCTTTGGACTTGACTTTCAAAGATGTAGTAAAAAACACTATCAATCAACCCAATTATTGTATGGCCTATCAAAACATAAACTCTATTGTTATCGATTTAGCTAATTTCCTATAAATTTTCCTAAATCCAATAAAAAAAAACTTGGATTGTTTTGCATCCATTTCTTCAACCACCAAATCAACCTTGTGTCATCCCATGCACAATAGCAAGACGAAATCCACTCAACTCCTCCATAAGCTGTCTGAAGCTCAATCGAAGATCTTTTTTGGGCTTGCCATCAACTATTGCCATTTCAACGTCATACTAATTGATATTACCTTTGATCCCTTTTTCAATAACACTATAGAACAGTGTTGGGCTTACATATTTATATCGATTTCGCTTTAAAAACAATATCTATAGAACTAACAATCTGATTTGAAAAGTTAGGCCATACAGATTCAAATTTGAAAACAAGCTTACTGCTTTCGATTTTCAATAGGAAATCTGGGAGATTTTATGTTTCTTTGAAAGACAAGTACAATTGCTACTACTGACATGTCTACGTCCTTTGCCTTGACCGGCAGTGCCAGCGAGGATATACGATTATCTGTCCAAAAGATCACGCTGGATGTATGGATCGATGCGTAGTGGAACTGCTTATTTTCAAATATTCACCCGGGAATGTTATGGAATTAATACTGTGCCTTAGTAAAAACCGGTCACAATATTTTAAAAAAAACCCAAATGGACCGGTCGGGAATTGAACCCGAGGCCTCTACCATTCAGGTTGGACAGCCTGTTTGGCCAGTCCAAATGCCAAGGTAGCGATCTTCCCCTGATCTACCGGCCCGCTATTGGGGTGTTCTGTCATATATCCAATCTGAAATAAAGCTTTTGTTTGGTTT
>SWBW01009943.1_pt1 | contig 52181 bp, 48 predicted proteins | sample 4693041 | NCBI WGS metagenome assembly SWBW01 (sample SAMN10267271, study PRJNA491770) | bioreactor metagenome | isolation source: DHS bioreactor inoculated with marine methane seep sediment | place: Japan: Omine Ridge, Nankai Trough | collected 2006-05-06 | reverse complement strand
GTGTAGGTGTGGACAGGGTGATCATCGGCACTGCCGCTGTGAACGATCCCGATTTTGTCAGGGAGATGTCTGACCTTCACGGGAAGGAGCATATCATGGTCTCACTTGATGCTAAAAACGGCAGGGTGACCACCCACGGCTGGGCAAAGACGTCCAATTTCTCACCTCCTGGACTGGGACGGCAGCTGGAGATGGTGGGGGCGGGCAGTATCCTGTTCACTAATATCGATACCGAGGGGCTGCTGAAGGGTGTGGACCCAAGACCCACCCAGGAACTGGTTGAGGCTGTGAGCATACCAGTGGTGGCAGCGGGTGGGATCACCACAGTTGAAGATATTAGGATGATCAAGGAAACGGGTGCCGAGGCCGCAGTGGTTGGCAGCGCTCTGTACACAGGCCGGCTGAGCCTGCCAGAGGCTATTGCAGCGGCACGTGGATAGGAGATTTGCGGCTTAGACCTGCGGCTTTATACTTAAAGAGTGATATTGTTAACTATTTAAGGGTGCAGGAAATTATACTTTAGATACAACTTTATATACATTGAAAAAACCAGGACGTAGGGATATGAGAATTGCAAAACAGAAACGTAAGACCAGGGAGACCGAAATTGGAATGAAACTTAACCTGGACGGCAGCGGGTCTGCTGATATAGATACCGGTATCGCTTTTTTTGACCACATGCTGACTTCACTGACCAGGCACGGCGGACTTGACCTGACCGTCAATGCCACTGGTGATGTGCATGTGGATGAGCACCATACTATTGAGGATGTGGGTATCGTGCTGGGAAAAACCCTTGAAAAAGCACTGGGTGACAAAAAGGGGATAATGAGGTTCGGGGAAGCGAGGATACCTATGGATGAGGCACTGGCAGAGGTGGCGCTGGACCTTGGGGGCAGGAGTTACCTTGCTTTTGATGCACGGTTCATGAGCCCCAAGGTGGGCGATTTCGGTACCCAGATGACCAGGCATTTTTTTGAGTCGTTGGTCAGCAATGCGGGTATTAATGTGCATATGAAGGTGGAAGGTGAGAACGACCACCACAAGATCGAGGCGCTGTTCAAGGCTTTTGCGGTGGCGCTGAAGCGGGCTGCGGCTGTGGTTGGGGATGACGTACCCAGTACCAAGGGCGTGCTGTGAGACTTTGCCTGGCAGTTTGGTAAGATAATATCTGTTGAGTTTACCCCTTCATTTCTACTGCAACTAATAATAGTGTAGAATGTTGCAGGGACTGGGAATATCCATATATTTTATGCAGGATTCAGCATGGCCCCACCTTTTGTCTCAACTTCAATGTATCAGGTCAGTAGGCAGGCATCAGCGCAGGAGGGAGACGGCAAGTCGCATCTGTTTGAGATGGCAGAGCAGGGTTACGTATGCGATATGCTTTGACAATGTGGATCTTGACAGTATTATTGCTTGTAAATCCCTTCCCGTCTGCCAATCTTTAAAATAAGGATATTAGTTTCATGAACTGAGAATATGACCCTTAAATCCCCCACTCTAATACGATAAGTTCCTTCTCTACCCCTGATTTTTTTATATGGAAGAATATATGGATTTCCTTCCAGTAGTTTTAATTTTTCGACAATCCTGCGTTTGTCGTCATTAGAAATACGTTCAAGAAAAACAGCAGCTTTTTTGCTTAAGAATAATTTAAAAGTCATGAAAGATCAGTGAGAGATATTTTATTGCCTTTTTTCATATCATCTTCTATTTCATCGAGCTCTTTCATTTCATCTACTGAAAGGTCTTCAAAACCCAGGAAATGATCGATTTTTGAATTTATTAAAGTGAGCTGCCCCTCAATTTGCATTAAATGGGTTATTATTTCTCTGTCAATTGCAGCGCTCATATTAATTATGATTGTTTGAAAGGTAATAATAGTTTTGTAAATATCGCATCCTAATCATACACAGACATCAAGTCGGATTCAGCACAGCACCACAATAGTCACAATCCTGCATCAAATCCTCAACCGTAGTAAGCACCTGCTCGCTGCGGCTGCGGTCCCGGTACACAGTAATACCCTTACACCCCAGCGTATACGCCAGCCTGAAAGCCCTGGCCACATCCTCCTTTGTAGCATCGTGCCTGAAATTGATTGTCTTGGATACCGCATTGTCAGCATATTTCTGGAAAGCAGCCTGTACCCGGATATGCCACTCATACCCCATATCATGTGACGTGACGAACAAACGCTGCACAGCCACCGGCACATCAGGCATACCCTTTACCGAACCCTTACTTGCTATACGATCCATAAGTTCCGGCGAATAAAATCCTTCCTGTCTGGCCATCTGCTCGAAATACGGATTGGTGACTACAAATTTTACGCCTTCCATCACAGTCTTCACATACGATACAGCATAAATAGGTTCGATTCCGCTGCTGCATCCTGCTATCATGCTGATGGTACCTGTGGGTGCAATGGTTATACATGTGGCATTGCGCACTTCTGGCCTGCCCGATATGTCATAGATACTGCCCTTGAAGTTACCGAACACGCCCCTGCGCTGTGCAATCTCCACTGATGCCTGCACTGCCCGGTTGCAAATAAAGGTCATGACCTCCTCAGCCGCCTGCACAGCCTCAGTGGAATTGTAAGCTATGCCCAACCGGATAAGCATATCAGCAAATCCCATCACACCCAGCCCGATCTTCCTGTTCCCCTTGACCATCAGGTCTATCTGCTCAAGCTGGAACTGCTCCAGGTCTATCACATTATCCAAAAACCGCACCGCAATATCAACGATACGGCCAAGTTTATCATAATCAATGCTGCCGCTATCTACCATTTTATCCAGGTTGATCGAACCCAGGTTGCAGGCCTCATAGGCCAGCAGGGGCTGTTCCCCGCAGGGATTGGTTGCCTCTATCGTCCCCAGCATGGGTGTGGGGTTATCCCGGTTAATTCGGTCCAGGAACAACATACCCGGCTCACCGCTCTCCCATGCCGAGGCTGCTATGAGGTTGAATATCTCAATGGCATCCTTGTGCCGGGTGATCTCACAGGTGCGGGGGTTTATTAATTCATAGGATTCCCCTGCCTCTACTGCATTCATGAATGTATCACTCACGTTCACAGACAGGTTGAAATTGGTCAGCACACCGGGTTCGTGCTTTGCAGTAATGAAATCCACAATATCAGGATGGTCCACCCTCAAGATGCCCATATTGGCACCCCTGCGGCGTCCTCCCTGTTTGATGGCCTGGGTGGCGGCATCGAACACTTTCATAAATGACACAGGACCGCTGGCAATCCCGCCTGTGCTGCCTACTATATCCCCCTGGGGCCGCAGCCTGCTGAAACTAAAACCCGTACCTCCGCCGCTCTGGTGTATTATGGCTGCACTCTTCAGGGTCCCGAATATCTCATCAAGGGAATCACCTACTGGCAGGACAAAGCAGGCCGCAAGCTGCTTGATGCGGGTGCCTGCATTCATCAGGGTTGGGGAGTTGGGCAGGAATTCAAGGTTTGACATGACCGAGTAGAACTCCTGCCCGGAACCTGCTGAGTCCCCGTACAGTTCGTCGGCAGATGCCACATAACCGGCAACCCTGCGAAACATCTGTTCAGGTGTTTCAGTCACTTGGCCGTGTTCGTCTTTTAGCAAGTACCTGCGCCTTAGCACTTTTAGTGCATTATCTGATAGTTCCAATACATACCAGCCCTGTAAATCGATAAATACAACATTATATAATTCAATTCCTTGTATTATTAAAGTTGGTGAAAAGGAACATGGAAATTCTGCTGCATATCTGCTGTGCCCCCTGTGCCACCTATACGGTAAAGGCGTTAAGGTCTGGCGGCTTTGATCCGGTTGGCTATTTCTACAACCCGAATATCCATCCGTTCACAGAGTACAGACGCAGGTTTGAAACTGTGCAGCAGTATGCAGGGGCTGTGGAACTGGATGTGGTATACAAGGACGAGTACATGCTTGAGGATTTTATCAGGGAGGCTCTTGAGGTCGATGACAGGTGCGCTCTGTGTTATTCCCTGCGGCTGGAGGCGGCTGCCAGGCAGGCATCAGATATGGGTATCTCCAGGTTCACCACGACGTTGCTGATATCCCCTTACCAGAAACATGAGATGATAAGGGACATTGCCAGCGGTCTTGCATCTGAGTATGGCGTGGAGTTCTATTACCAGGATTTCCGTGAAGGATACAGGGAGACTTTCCAGTTATGCCGCGATCTGGGACTGTACCGCCAGGCGTACTGCGGCTGCATATTCAGTGAAAAGGAGAGATACTATCGTAAGCTTGTGGATGAGTGAGATGTTATCTGAATAATGTATATGAAAATTTTTGACAGCCCGGTATTAGTGTGTTTATCATGTGCGGTGCCGTTTGTCTGGCTATTTTTATTTGTGGGGGCCAGCTTTTAAGTGATGTCATGGTGGTTTTTGCAGTTGGAGGGCGGTACATTCGAAAAGTTCATTGATTATTTCATGTATTGTAGAATGTAAGAAAGGAAATATTTCTTAAAATCGATATATACAGGCCTCGTTAGATTTGTACAGGGTGACTGCGAGATGGGAGGTTTATGCTTCTATAGCGAAATCGTTTAAATAAAATCATCATGTAATTCTAATATTAGGCGTAAAAAGGAGAAGAGTTTGAACAAATGTAAAACAAATTAATAACTCAAAAATCAATGTCTCTCTTTTTTATTAAAATCATATAATATTCTCTTCATTTCATTTCTCATGATAAGACAATACAATTGCTCATTCTCTTTACCTTTATTATTATTTCTTATCATGATTTTCAATTCTTCACACAATTCATGATTCAGATTACAATTTGTTACTACTGTAATTAAGTCTATACTTTCATACTGAATACACTTAAAAACCTGTCTAAAGATACTATTTTCTTTACTTGAATTACTTTTCCCCGATTTCATAATGAAAGCAACAGCTATATTTTCACCAGAAAATTCAGTTTCAGCCTCCATGTCATAAATTTCATGACCATGATGGTGTCCACCTGTAGTTCCAGTGTAATGACCTATAATGTGTTTCATACATTTTTTGTATATTTCCTTTTTAATATCTAAACAATCATTGCAAGCTTCAATTCCATGTGTTTTTGTGTCACATTTTTCAAGCAAACTGTTTAATTGACTTATAAATTCCATTGTAAATTCGCCTTCTGGAATCTCTGCAATTGTTTGAAAAAATCCCAGATCATCAAATTTTACTAATATAGTTTTAGAAGTTCTTTTTAGATCTTTAATATGAATCTCATTTTCTTTTATTTCCTTTATGTGTTCATAATAGTGGGACCAATCAATTTTTTTAAGTGACTCAATCAATGGTTTAGCGAATTCAGGCTCAACTGCATTAGCACATCCCAAATTTCCAAATACTCTTTCTTTGAAAAATGGATCATTTAACCTGTTTTCGACTACAGGGCCATTAATCAAAATATTATGAACAATTGCTCTTTGAGTCTTTTTCTTATTTCTACCGATGCTAACTTTGTCATTAACTACTAATCCTGTTACCATTTGTCTCGAACCTTTTGAAAACATTCTAGTTTTTGTGTCATTTATGGTAAAACCATTATTTTCAACAATCTTAATAATCTTTTCTTTATGCATTGGAAGATTATAAGAGCCCGAAACAGTGATGTCATCAGCATACCTTGAATATTCAAAATTTCTTCTCATGCAATACTTTGCTATCTCTTCGTCAAGCTGTAAAGCCACTAAATTAGCTAACATCGGACTTGTTGGTGCACCTTGAGGTAATTTCCAATGATAAGTACAAAGATCAGCAAATTTCCAAGCAATTTTTATTGTATAGCCAGCAGAATAAAAGACGTAATAAACTGACCTGAAATTTATACTAGGAAAAAAATCTTTTATATCTATCCCCAAGACTAAATCTTGATCAACATGAACTTTGGCATTTGTATAAATTGTTTTATCTGGAATAAATCCATGAGCATAGTCGCCAGAATCCAACTTGTATAGTATATTATCCAATATCCATCTTTGAATATGTTTCAATTTTTTGGATGGTGCATTAATTTCCCTAAAATCTCCATTTTTCTTAGGCAATTTAAAAGTAGTATAACCTTTTTCTTTATTAGACAGATAAAGATTGACTTGTTTAGATGATGAATTTGTCAATATGCAAAAATGGTTAATGTTGTAAATATAAGGCAATTTCTTAGACTTTAGTCTTTTAAAAGATTTGAATTGTTGCTTATAATCTTCGTCGTTTAAATTTGGAATTATACCCTCTTCTATATAATTGTCAAATAAAATTTTTAATTTTTCATTATTTGTCTTTGTCACATCTTTCACTCATGAATTATTTTGAAAGCAAATCATTGATGATACATTAAAATAAGTTGCCCTCACTAAAGCGCTGGGCGCTTTTCTGACATGAAATTTCAATTTCATGTAACTTTCTTTCGGTCAAGGTTTACCTTTGCTAAGTATGCCATTTGCATGGTGTAACACCACACATAACTCTCTGGCGAGAGCTAATTCCAAAACTGAGAGCAACTGAATTATAATATGTGAAAGTATTATAAAAATTTTACTACAAAAATAGCGCCTGAAATTTAATATGAAGACTTGATATCGGTTAAATTGTATTAAATTCTAAGCATCCAGAAAGATGCACTACAATTCTATTGCGAAGTCGTGACTTCGTAGATCGCAAGAATTGATTCAGAGGTCGGGTTGGATGTGTAGAGAGTATCTTATGGGACAAGTGGGCGTAATGCAAATATATCCCTGAATCGTTGATATATACGAAATATCACAGATGTATTAGAGTTTTAGGAAATTATACATGATATTTATTAGAGTGTAAGGTTTAGAAAAATGATTTAAAAGAATTCAGGAACAGTACCATCGACTAAGGAGAATAATATGATGAAACAATTCAAAGTCATAGTTGAGAAACATCCTGATGGCTATGTGGCTTATCCGCTAGGCTTCAAAGGTATAATTGTCGGTGAAGGCGACACTTATGAGGAGGCATTAGCTGATGTAAAATCAGCTATTCAATTCCATATCGAAACTTTTGGTCAAGAGGTTATTGAGTTTGAGTCACCTATACTGGAAGCCTTTGTAGCCGAAGCGGGAGTAGCCATCTAATGACAAAGTTTCCAGTCGATGCTCCAAAAAGGAGAGTCTATCATGCACGGTGCCGTTTGCTTGGCTATTTTTACTTGTGGGGGCCAGCCTTTGGGGATGCCAAGGTGGTTTTTGCAGTTGGAGGGCAGTACATTCGAAAAGTTTATTAATTATATCATGTATTGTAGAATGTGGGGCGAAAATATTCCTTGAAATAGTTATATACAGGCCTCGTTACATTTGTCCGGGGTATATCGGTGACTGCGGGATGGAGGATTCATGCTCAGATGGGTGACTATAATACAGAATAACAATTTTTCAAAATGAAAATAGGCACATATTTATTGAAATTCACATCTACTTGCACTTAAGTACAAAAGAGGTGCGTAACACCGCCATCTAACAAAATGCTTAAAGAAGAAGATGATAGGAGAGTTAGAATATGGAATTTATTTTAAAAAAAGGAACGGCAAAGGCAGTTAAAGTAACTAAAGGCCAGATTATTAAAGTTGAATGTACTAATGGGGGACAGCTAGCAGATATCGTTTTCCCTACTTATCATCAAGGACTTACATTAGATAATCTTCGAAGGTTTATTCTGAAAGAAGGGGATTTATTGTATGATTTCCATGAGGAAGCTGTTCTTAAGGTACTGTCTATTCATTCTGATGCAAACACGAATATTCTCTTTCCTGGCTGCAGGCGAAGAATCTATGAAACGTCTTTTAATAAGAAAAAAGATGGATGTAGGGAACTTCTCGCTTCTGCACTTGGAATTACGTCAGCTCAACTTCCAAGTACTATTAATTTATTTATGGATTTTGATATAGATTGTAAAAAATATAGATTCAACACGGCAGATTCGAAAGTAAAAGATGGTGATTATGTGATATTCGAAATCCTTAAAAATTGCATAATAGCTGTTTCAGCTTGTCCATGTGAAGCGAATGTCTGTAAAACAGAAGGGGAAATCGTGATAACAGTAAAATGACTGCTGGTTTAGAAAATCCGGATATAATTATTGGTATAGGACAAATATTAGGTATTATTACATCAGTTGTTACTATCGTAATTGTATACGTAATTGAACGAAAGGCTTTGATAGGATGGAGAAAGGATTTATATTACGCTTTGTCGCTACTGTGGATCGGGATTATTCTTATTATCCTTGTTTTGAGTTCCCTATTTACATTTGAATATTCTAACATTTTAGCAATAATTGGTAAAGGCTTTTTGATATTTGGAATTATAATTTTCATTTTGAGTTCCCTATTTACATTTGAATATTCTAACATTTTAGCAATAATTGGTATAAGCTTTTGGATATTTGGAATTATAATTTTCATAAGAATATTCTACCAAATGTGTTTTCTTGAGACAATTCCATTTTCAAAACCAGATGATATTCTCTTTGACAAGTTAGAATCTCGCTTTAGAGCAGACTGTATAGATTCAGTAATTGAACAGGCAGAAAAAGAAAAAAAAACATTTCATTTTCCCGTGATATTAGCAGTGGATGAAGGCTGGCAACCATGGAATATTGGACTAAACTTAGCAAATGACGCTTTTGAAAAAGAAGCGGGCGTCATTTATTTTACTTTTACGAGACCGGCTTCGACGATTTTGTATCAACTTAAGTGCAATTTTAAAAAATTCAACGGGGAAAAAAAAATTATATCCGATTATATCAAAATGGGAGAGAATTTGATAATAATCGATTGTTTTACTCCTATTGCATTTAATAAAAAGGATGATTTGGAAAATGGTGTACTCTTTGTTGATCCAAGAAATCCACATGAATTAAATAAAAAATATAATCGTGCCTTAGAACATCTCCATAAAGATAAAGATAAAGATAAAGATAGGCTTGTTGTGATTTATGACTCACTTTCTGAATTTTTATTTTTCTCTGATTTGGAATTAGCAACACAATACCTTCGACATAATATGGTTTGGGAAGAAAAAAACAATGTCAACTCATTATATATTGTTAGGCTTAACACGTTAGAAAAGTCACTTGAAGAATATATCCTCTGGTTTGCTGATGTTGTAATCTATCTTAAAACAGAAAATCAGATGCCCTTGATGAGAATTCGGGGTTTATTTGATGATCCAAGGAATTATGCTATTGAATACAATTACAAATTTATTTTTTAGTTTCTTCTCTAACTACTAGTTCGATTGCATCTAAAGCTCTGGGATCACGGATTTTGCCAACTGATTAGGATGCGTTTGCCCGAACACTCCAATCAAAATTTTATAAAAGTACCCTGCGCCTGAATCAAGATATAGAATCCTAACAAACCGATAAAAATACTAAATCCTCGAGCATCCTCTTGATGCCCCGGACTTTGCGAAGCAGTCCGATGTCGTTGACTTATAGGTATTTTAGTACAGCCGATAGGATATATTTTTTATATCCTCTTCCAATACGAATCTTACATAAGTATTATATATAATGTACAATATTGTACATTATTGAATAAATATATACATTTGTGTGGTCTGGTACATGAACAGAATAATAGAAGATATCATTTTAGCAACCGAAAACCGTGTCAATAAACTTCCCGATATAGGCACAGCACAGACAATAAGCACAAGGAGCCTTACCAGGTCCATAAAGTATGCGAAGGACATGCAATATATACCTGTGATAGCAGAGGTCAAACCCGCATCCCCCACCACCCACAACAGGGAGGTGAGCCCTGTCGATGCCGCTCAGATAGCCAGGACAATGGAAAAGGCCGGTGCTTGTGCCATTTCCGTACTTACTGAGCCGGATTTTTTCCACGGCCATCTGGAGAACCTGGAACATGTCAGGCAGGCCGTGAGCATCCCGGTATTGAGGAAGGACTTTATAATAGACGAACGACAGCTCTATGAAGTAGAAAGCGACCTGATACTACTGATAGCCGGCATACTGGGTAACAAGCTGCCCGGATTCATCGCACTTGCAAAAGACAGGGGACTACAGCCGCTGGTGGAAGTGCATGATCACGCAGAACTTATGGCAGCACTGGAGACTGATGCAGACATCATAGGCATCAACAACCGAAACCTCAAGACTATGGAGATCGACCTGGCCACAACCGAAGAACTGGCCCCCATTATCAGGAAGCACAGTCCTGACAGGATTATAATAAGTGAAAGCGGCATACTAACTCCACAGGATGCTGTCCGGGTAATATGGGCAGGTGCCGATGCCGTATTGGTAGGCACGTCTATTATGAAAGGTGACATCTACGAAAACACCAGATTATTAGTTGAGGCTGGCATACATGAATCACAGACGTCAAACACATCAAATTGATGACTTACAGAGGATAACTTCATGAACACAAAACAAAGAGGCAAGTTCGGGCGGTTCGGCGGACAGTTCGTACCCGAGGTGCTCATGCCTGCCGTAAAGGAACTTGAACAAGGATATGAGCGGTTCAGGGACGACCCCGAATTCAAGCAGGAACTGGACTATTACCTGAAGGATTTTGCAGGCCGCCCCACCCCACTGTACCATGCCCGGCGCCTGAGTGAAAAGTACGGGATCAAAGTATATCTTAAGCGTGAGGACCTGGTGCACGGAGGCGCCCATAAACTGAACAATACACTGGGCCAGGCACTGCTGGCAAAGTATATGGGCAAGCGCAGGCTGATTGCTGAGACCGGGGCGGGCCAGCATGGTACTGCTACGGCCATGGCAGGCGCGAACCTGGGGATTGCCACAGAGGTCTATATGGGTGCCAAGGATATGCAGCGCCAGCGCATGAACGTGTACCGCATGGAACTTATGGGGACAAAGGTAATACCCGTGACTTCCGGCAGCCAGACCCTGAAGGATGCTATCAATGAGGCGCTGCGGGACTGGGTTAGCAATGTGGAGGATACCCATTACCTCATCGGTTCGGTTGTCGGTCCCCATCCTTATCCGACTATTGTGCGGGACTTCCAGAGTGTGATAGGCAGCGAGGTCAAACAACAGATCATGGAAAAGGAAGGACGTTTGCCGGATTCCATTATCGCATGTACGGGCGGCGGCAGTAATGCTATCGGCACATTCTATCCATTCATTCCAGATACTGACGTAAAATTATTCGCTGTGGAAGCGGGCGGCAGTGGTATGGAGTCCACCAAAAAGGCTGCTCTTCACTCTGCATCCCTGTGTGTGGGCGAGGAAGGCGTGCTCCACGGCGCACGGACCAAGATACTGCAGGACCCCCACGGCCAGATACTGGAATCCCACAGCATCGCGGCCGGGCTTGATTATAGCGGTGTGGGTCCTGAACTGACATACCTGGCCGAGACTGGCAGGATCAAGCCAGCGAACACCAGTGATGATGAGGCACTGGCTGCCTTCCACGAACTGAGCCGGATGGAGGGTATTATACCGGCACTGGAATCGTCCCATGCCCTTGCCTACCTGGCAAAGGCTGCCGGCTCGGGTGAACTTGGAGAGATCGTGGTGATCAATCTATCGGGGCGGGGCGATAAGGACCTTGAGACCGTGCTTGAAAAGGGGGCTCTGTAATGAGGATCTCTGATAAGTTCGAAGAACTGAAAATAAAGGGTGATGGAGCACTTATCGCTTATGTGTGCGCCGGTGATGGTGATACAACCAAAATCGTGCATGCACTGATCAGGGGCGGTGCTGATATTGTGGAGCTGGGACTGCCTTTTTCTGACCCTATAGCAGACGGCCCTACCATACAGGCATCCATCGAGAGGGCACTGGATGCGGGTATGAACCCTGACAGGTACTTTGAGATGGTGAAGGGGCTGGGTGTGGATGTACCGCTTGTTGTGATGACCTACTATAACCTGATTTTCAAGCGGGGACTTGAGAGGTTCGTAAAGGACTGCAAAGATTCAGGCATTACCGGTGTTATCGTGCCCGACCTGCCGCCTGAGGAATCCGGGGAACTGGGTGGGTATTGCGAGGGAAATGGAGTTGACCTGATATTTTTGGTGGCTCCTACAACCACAGGCGAGAGGCTTGAGGATATCCTGAAGCGGGGCACCGGATTTTTGTATCTGGTGTCAAGGCTGGGTGTCACGGGTGCCAGGGACGATATTGCAGGCTCTACAAAGGAAGTGCTGGACAGGGTTAAGACTGATAAGCCCAAGGCTGTGGGTTTTGGCATTTCATCTGGCGCACAGGCTGCCGAGATCATTAAGAGCGGTGCCCAGGGTGTAATTGTGGGTTCGGCTTTTGTGGATATTATAGCTGGTGGGCAGGATGTTGCGGGAAGGCTTGAGGCACTGGCGCGGGAGATTAAATCGAGTTTGGGATAATGAGAGGCTGTCCAGTAATTCAAAATCCGAAGAAAAGGAAGATGGATTAGGGCTTTAAATCGAAAATGAAGCAAGAGAATTCTTACTGAGAGTGATTGTTGGACAGCCTCTAAAGGGATAATAAGCACTCTACTCCAGTTCAGGTGAGTGTACTGCGTGGAGCATTATAGGCCGAACTGAAAAAAACCAAATCTTAAGTAAATAACTACCCTAATTGACAATGGTAACCCATGATACGCACATTCTTAGCAGTAGAACTTCCTGACCACATAAAAGAGGCCGCACACTCCATCCAGAAGGAAATGGATTTCAAGGGCCTGAAACTTGTGGACTCAGGCCTCATCCACATCACCCTGAAGTTCCTTGGCGACATCCCTGAATCCCAGGTAGCTCCCATCGCTGATGCCCTGACTAAAGTTGACTGCACCCAGTTCACAGCCAGGGTCACAGGTGTGGGGGTGTTCCCAAAACCATCATACATGAAAGTTATCTGGCTGGGTGCCACAGGTGAATTCGAACACCTGCACAGCGAAGTGGAGCGTGTCCTTAAAAGTTTCAGGTTCAAAAAGGACAGGGGCAGGTTCACTGCACATGCCACACTGGCACGGGTCAAGCATCTGGACAACACTTCAAAGGAACAACTTGCCCGGGTGCTGGCAGGACTGCATGAGATTGACCTGGGAGATTTCACTGTGGATTCCATTGCGTTTAAGAAAAGCACACTCACACCCAGGGGTCCCATTTATGAGACCCTGAATGAAATACCGCTTAAATGATAGCATGAATGAAATTCCACTTAAATGATAGCATGAATGAAATACCGCTCAAATGATACCATGAACGCAAATAATATAATAAACAAGGTCCTGGGAAAAATAAAGCCGGTGCCTGCTGAACAACAGAGGATGCAGGAAGTGGCCGACCGCATCATATCCCTGGTGGACCGAACAGCAGCAGGAACGGGCCTGACAGACGTTTCGAGCATGCTGGTGGGCTCTGCCGCCAGAGGTACCTGGATATCGAACGAGCACGACCTGGATATATTCATATCATTCCCAGAGGATACACCAGTACAGGACCTGAAGACCGTGGGGCTCAATATCGCCAGGCAGGTGGCGGCTGATGCCGACAATAGTGAGGAGCGGTATGCAGATCATCCTTACGTCCATGCTGTTTTCGGTGACTTCGAGGTTGACCTGGTACCCTGCTTCAGGGTGGGCAGTGCTGCGCAGATAAAATCAGCAGTTGACAGGACCCCCTTCCACAACCTGTTCATCCTGGACAGGATAAAGGGACTGGAAGATGAAGTGCTCCTGCTCAAGCAGTTCATGAAAGGATCCGGGGTTTATGGTTCTGACCTGCGGACAGGCGGGTTCTCGGGATACCTGGCAGAACTGCTCGTAATACATTACGGCTCGTTCATGGAAGTGCTGCAAGCAGCAGATGGCTGGAAATCCGGCATCATCATTGATATTATCGAGCACGGGAACAAAAAGCACAATGACCCGCTGGTGGTGGTGGACCCCACCGACCCGGCCAGGAATGTAGCTGCGGCACTGACACTGGACAGGTTTGCCGAATTTATTGACAGGGCACGGCAGTACCTGGATTCCCCTGCAATTGAACAGTTCTTTCCTACTCTTTCGGCCCGGTTAAGTGATGCAGGATTTGATAATACCACTTCCAACCGGGGAACTTACCTGATGGCCCTGGTCTTTGACAGGCCTGATGTGGTAGAAGATGTACTTTATCCCCAGCTTTTCATGCTTCACAACAGTATCACAGACCTGCTGTCACGGAATAGATTTACTGTCCAAAATGGAGATGTATGGGCAGGTGACCGGGAGACGGCAGTGGTACTGGAACTGGAGGTCTGGCGGCTACCCCCTGTTAAAAAGCATACTGGTCCACCAATATGGGAAAAATCCCATGCAGAAAAATTCAAACAGAAATACCTGCAGGATAGAGGGTTTTCAGAAATCTATATAGAAAACGGCAGGTATGTGGTGGATATCCAGCGTAAGTATACAGATGCTACCGACCTACTATGTAACGAGATACACACCTGCAGGCTGGGCAAGCATGTGGGTAAGAGCATAAAGTTGGGTTTTAAGATATTGCAGGGTAGAGAATTACTTGAGCTCGACGATCAGAATTTCAGGGAATTCCTTACAGGATTTTACCACCTGAATGTAATTCCTTGACCTTCTCTACTATCTGGCGCGTATGGTCTGATACCTGTCCCTTTACCTTTCCTGTTCCCATTCCCCTTCCTTTTTCTGTTCCTGACATATCATCACATTCACCCATAAGTGCCCTGAATATCATGACAACGGATTCTGATAATGCATCATAATTATACCCTCCCTCCAGCGCCAGTACCAGCTTCCCACCGCACAGTTCATCTGCCAGCGAGCGCACCACACCTGCCATCTGTCCAAACCCTTCTGATGTCAGGTTCATACCTGCCAGCGGGTCATCCCTGTGCCCGTCCTGTCCTGCGCTGACAAGAATGATATCAGGCTTGAATTTACGGGCTGCTGGTGCCAGTATCGCATTAAATACGTACAGGTAATCCGGATCTCCTGCACCTGATTGTAGCGGCACGTTAATATTATATCCACTACCATCTCCCGCACCAGTTTCGTCCACACTGCCCGTGCCAGGATAATGGGGGGATTGGTGAATGGAAAAATACAGCACCGAGCTGTCCTTATAGAATGCTTCCTGTGTACCGTTACCGTGGTGGACATCCCAGTCAACGATAAGCACTTTTTCCAATCCCTTCTTCTGTGCATGCCGGGTGGCTATGGCTATATTGTTGAACAGGCAAAAACCCATACTCTTGTTCGGTTCGGCATGGTGTCCGGGCGGGCGTACCAGTGCGAATACGCTGTCCATCCCGTCCATCACCGCATCAACTGCCGAAATTACTCCACCGGCAGCCAACAACGCTATCTCATACGAGCGGCTGCAGGTGGGTGTGTCCGGGTCAAGCTGCATCTCACTGGATGAAAAATCCATGACTGTCCGGATAAGATCATGGGTATGGATATAATGGATCTGGTCCGCTTTGGCAGGTACGGGTTCGATCAGGATGAGCCTGTTGAAATAAGGACTTTCCTTCAAGCCATCCATTATAGCATTTAAACGACCACCATTCTCAGGATGGACGCCAGTGTCATGCTTCAAGTAGTCATCGTGATATACATAGCCTGTCTGCATAAAAATAAAAGGCACAGGTTACAATATAAGATTTTTGGAATTAGAGTCTTGTAAGGTCGATAAAACCCGTAAGGTTGACAATTCCAATGGCAGCTACAACCTCACCTTCTTTATCCCTGATAGGTGAAACCACTACAGGGACATCCTTATATGGCCCCTCATCGGCAAAGCCATGAATGGTATTTTTCTGTTCGATTGCCATTTCCAGATACTTGCCAGTGTAATCATAATCAATGACCTTATTGTTCTCGATCCTTATACCATTCTTATTCTTACTCTTTACTGTTACCGGGAGACCAACTGCTGAATAGATGGCCATTGCTATCGGTTCTAAGTCTTCAGATGTTGAATCTTTTGTTATGGCAATTCCTTCCATTGTTACACCAGATGAGCAATATGATATAATATATTTAAATGCTCCGAAAATGTCAGCACTTTCGGTTGTACGTTGTTCAGAATTAAAACAATTTCCTTAACTCTTTTAGTAACTCCAACCAGTTAAATTCACACTTCACATACCCAAAATTATATTGTCCGCCCTGTACAGGTAAATGATACGTAGGCTATCATGCATAAATAAGGAGTTTATGGATGCCATTTGCACTGATAAGGGTGCTGTTCGTGCTAATATCAGCCGCTGCCTCATTAAATTTATTACAAATGGATGCCCGCATGGCTTTGGCCATGGCGAGAGATACTGATATTAATGCTGCTGGTACTGCGTTATTGTATCCAAGGGCCGATCTGGCAAGAATTGTGGTTTTCACTTCAACTGCTCAATCAATCAACAGCAATCCGAAGAAAGTAATCTGCTCTTGATATGATGTGCGAACTTCTAAATCATATCCTGCTGCCCTCACAGTCTTGAACACATCTATTCCACATGCCTCCATAGATGGTCTTGCTTTATCCTGATGCTTACAGAATCGCTTAGCTGCGTGGTCTAAAGCAAAATCCTCTTTCTCTGGCAGACAATCACGGCAAAAAGAGCAAGGTAATGCAGCCATTGCAAACGCTTTGTAATAGCCTGCAAGGAAAGCATGCCTTTCTAAATCAAACATCGTATTGTGTATTGTTAATATCGCATCCCAGAGGTAATGATGGAGATGCGCAGGCGGCACCTTCAAATTCGGCCCTACATTATTAAATCGTGTGATAAGCGCTTGTTCATAGCATTTTAATAACTTTCTTGTCTCTTCTGGCCCTGGTGTATAAGGCGGACATGTCAAGTGCTTCCCAAATGCTTTACATCCATATTCACATTTCCAGCGCACCCACTCGGCTACTTCTATCTCCTTAACGGGAATAAGTTTAAAGTCATCATGTATTCCTTCTAATTCCTGCATTAGTGTATCTAATTTCATTAATTCCATCCTCCCTATCATTTTCCAGTTTCTGTCTCTTTATGATTTGCCGCATAAATATTATTTACTTGATACCTTATATATAAAAAAATCTACAATCTTGAACACGAGGATATAGAAGTAAATTGATGAATTTTTGAAGGTCTGGTAAACCTTTTCTAACGAAACAATGAAGTTATAATACTCATATTACTTTTCAGATTCAAAGTAGAATACCGTTAATCATTGGAGAATATGACATGAAAGTTCTTGTTAGCGATTCATTATCTGAAAAGGGTATAGAAATACTGGAAAAAGGAGCGGAAGTTGACGTAAGAACGGGCATGAGCCCGGAAGAATTGAAGGCATGTATAGGGGAATACGATGCCCTGGTGGTCAGGAGCCAGACCCAGGTGACTGAGGATGTCATCAAGGCTGCTGAAAACCTTAAGATCATAGGCAGGGCCGGCGTGGGTGTGGATAATATCGATGTTGAAGCAGCCACCCAGCAGGGTATTATTGTGATCAATGCCCCGGAAGGCAATATGATATCTGCTGCCGAGCATACCATAGCCATGATGATGGCCATGTCCAGGAACATCCCACAGGCAAACCAATCCATGAGAGCAGGGAAATGGGACCGTAAACTCTTCATGGGTGTTGAAGTAAGGGGCAAGACCCTGGGTGTGGTGGGACTTGGACGGATAGGTACAGAAGTGGCCAAGCGCGCACAGGGAATGGAGATGAATATCATGGCCTATGACCCGTTCATCAGTGAAGAACGAGCAGCTGACCTGGGTGTCAAGCTTACCACTGTAGAGGATATTGTGTTAAATGCGGATTACATCACTGTGCATACACCCCTAACAAAGGACACCAGGGACCTCATCGCTAAGGAAGAATTCGAAAAAGCCAAACCCGGGGTCAGGATCATAAACTGCGCCCGCGGCGGGATAATCAATGAAAAAGCCCTGGCTGAGGCCGTGGCCAGTGGTAAAGTGGCAGCCGCCGCCATTGATGTTTTTACCAGCGAGCCGCCAACCGGTTCACCGTTGCTGGAACAGGATAATATTATAGTCACGCCACACCTGGGAGCATCCACAAAAGAAGCCCAGGTAAATGTGGCAGTGGATGTGGCCGAGCAGATCATCAACTTTAACCAGGGATTGCCTGTAAAAAACGCCATCAATATGCCATATGTAAAACATGAGATCATGAAAGTGCTGCAGCCCTACCTGCCGCTGGCAGAGAAGATAGGCAAACTTGCCGCCCAGCTCATGGAAGAAAAATATGAGGGAATAGAGGTATCATACAGCGGTGAGATCGCTGACTGGGATACAGGACCCGTAACCGTAGCCGCCCTTAAGGGGCTGCTTGAGTTCGCTATGGGGTCATCCGTGAACTATGTCAATGCTCCTGTCATTGCAAAAGAGCGTAAGATAAAAGTGGTAGAGAGCAAGTCAAAGACCACAGAGAGCTACTCCAACCTGATCATGGTGAATATTTTCAATAATGGAAAGGTAAAGACCGTGGGAGGCACCATGGTAGGTACCAATCCCAGGATCGTGCAGATCGATGAGTTCAGCATTGATGTGCTGCCCTTAGGGCATATGATAATCGCCCTCCATGAGGACCATCCGAACATCATAGGCCCATGCTGCATGTTGCTGGGTAAACATGACATCAATATTGCAGGCATGCAGGTCGGCCGCATAAAAGCAGGTGGGACAGCCATTATGGCACTCAATGTGGATTCAGAGGTGAATGAGGAGATATTAAACGAGATAAGGGCTGTGAAAGGTATACTGAATGCGAAGATGGTATATCTTTAGATAGTTCTTCCTGTGCTGCAGCCTGGTACTGCCAATATAAAGCAAATCATTGGGCCATCTGGTGTAAAATGATTTACTTCTCATCAACAATCAATAATTATAAATAGTTGAATCCTATACTCTTACATATTATGGAAGTAGTATTTCGTATAATCGGTTCGGAAGAAGATATGGCCAGCCTGAACTCTGATGAGGAATATGTCCACTTCTGTTTCAGACCATCAGAAAAAGAGATATTCAATGTGGTCCGTACCTGTCCTAATATTAAAATGATCCAGCTTCCTGTTTCTTATTTCAACACGTTATCAAATACAACTAAAACATTAATGTCAATGAACAATATTGAAATAAGGGTCGGCAATGTGTGGGGGCACAGGACTGATATTGATACGCATAAGACCTTAGATATATAGGTAGCCAGGCATGCAGGTTTTATAATAAAATCATATCATACGTCCAAGTCTATCTATTTAGTCCCTTTTAGTACAACCAGTTGTTCAAAAAAGTGCCTGGACTCTGACACAGGTTCCACAGCCAGGCTGGCATCCTGCATCGATCTGCTAACCTCATTGACACCTGTGAGTGATGAAACCAGCAGGAGTACCCGTCCGCCCTGGGATAGAAGTTCCCATATTCCTTCAAGAAAACGTGCAATGGTCCTCCTCCCGTTCGGCCCACCGTCAAGCATAAGGTCATCCCACCCACCCAGGCGCTCGTTTTTAGATGTGGGCAGGTAGGGCGGGTTGAACACTATCAGGTCAAAGGTGCCTTTCAACCCTGCGTACAGGTCGGTCCTGACCACTGTCACCCCGTTACCTGCTGCACACTTCACAGCATGGGGATTAAGGTCAGTGGCAACCACCATTGAGGCAATGTCACTGGCAAAGACAGATACTATCCCTGAACCGCACCCCACTTCAAGCACCCTGTCACCATTTCGAATATTTTCAAGTAGTGCATCAACCAGCAGGAAACTATCCTCTGCCGGTTCATAGACATGGGGCATCAGTTCTATGGTCTTATCCCTGTACGTTATCGAAGTCATGTGCCTGCCAGAATCCTGTTTGCCAGTCCGGCCAGTTCTTCCGGGGTAAGGGATTCGGGGCGCATTTCCAGCATCCCTTGATCTACCTCTTGCAGGTTTTCGGGTGCAATACCAAGTATTGGTGCTGCCGAGCGTAAGGAATTCCTCAACATCTTCCTGCGCTGTCCGAATACGGCCTTCAGGAACTTTTCGAAAAAACCAATATTATTGACATGGTACGGCGGTTCCCTTGGTGTGAGTTTCAATATTGCGGACCTTACAGCAGGCTGGGGTTTAAAAGCAGAAGGTGGTACCGTTTCCAGCAGTTCGATCCCGGCAAAGTACTGGGCCATTACAGAAAGCCGGCTATAGTCTGGTGTGCCGGGTGAAGCAAGCATGCGGTTTGCAAATTCAAGCTGGTACATAAGGACTGCAAGATCAAAGGAATGCCGCAGTAGCTTGAATGTGATCTTTGATGATATCTGGTAGGGAAGGTTTGCCACTACTTTATTAAAACCGGGCAGCGGGATTTCCAGTGCATCCCCCTGCAAAACCGTAACATTGGAGTCCCTGGTAATATGTGTAAGTCCTATAGCAAGTTGCCTGTCAAGTTCGATGACTATGACCTTGCCTGCTACCTCTTTGAGCTTTAATGTCAGGTTGCCTGTTCCACCGCCGATCTCAAGTACGGTATCGGCTTTGGTTAATCCGGCATATCTGATAATCCTGTTAAGAACCCGCTGGTCTATGAGAAAATGCTGTCCATGTTTTGGCTTCATTTATGGTGGCGGCTTTTGGCAGGCGTTGTGAAAAGGCGGTATTTGATATTCTCGTCCATCAACTCATCGATGATCCTGTGGACTATCAATTTCTCTGGTGTATGAAGACCTTTAACCCGCTCGACAAGGTTATTGAAGTTCAGGAATTTTCCTTTTTTATGCTCATCTATGATCGCCCACATCAATTTCTTGCCGATACCGGGCAGGAGTTCGAGCATGTGAAGCCTGTTGGTAATGGGATATGCATCATTGAAGAAATCAATATATTTGGACTCGTTCTCAAGTATGATCTTTTCCAGGATGAATGGCAGTTCCATCTGTGAACCGTGTGTGAGTTCATCATAAGTGATCCTGCGTTTGACATGATCGATCACATCCCTGTCTCCTTCGCCAATATATACTCTATCCTGTGTCATAGGAACAATGTCATCTTTAAGCATCAATTCCATTAGTACAAAATGTGAATCACCTACAGCCTGCACCAGTGGTTTTTTTTGGTACACAGGCCTGTTATCTTCAGGACTTCCATATGGTAAAAAGTCCAATGCCAATCCCCACTCTTCCTTTTGAGGTTTTTTTCCAGTTACCATACTTATCCACTCACAACCTTAATAATCAAATATTTCCAAAATACTAGATAAGAAGCCCTATGCATCCTTTTTTCAAGATAATATAATACCGATTACATATAAAGTTTTATATTGTTGAAAGCCACATTTCAATATGCATCGGTAAGAAGGTCAAGAATAGTAGTGAGTTCTTCTTCAGATAGGGTAAATCTCTCTTTTGCATATATTGAACGTATCTCATCAAAGCTGCCGGGCATAATATCTGCTAGCCGGTATGCAATTTCCGGTTTCATTTTTTCAAGTTGAAGCAATTTTTCAACCAACCCCCTGGATTTGGGACCATCTGTCTTGGAAAATAACTCGGCATGGTTTATGGCCCTTCTCAACTCATATCCCAATTCCATATCTTCTTCTAACCGCTTCTCTTTGATATCAAGCAGAATCCCCTTTGCCTCTGCAAGGGTGATCATTTCCTCGTTTATGATTTCTTTTACTATCATAAATTATACCCTGGATACTAGTTACAATATTCAATTATTCATACCTGCGGGCGCAGGTGTTCGGGGTACAGGATGGCTTGCTTAATAGCATTCCCGTCCCTGACTGCTACAATATATGCCCTGCCACGCTGCCCGACCACTTTTCCTGTCTTGCCATGGAACTTGGGGTTTGCCATCCCCCTATGTACACTGGGGTCCAGTTTTATATGGACTGCCTGTCCTATCTCAAATTCCTGAATGGCACGTGATATGGGGCTGAGTCCTCTCTCTCGCGGGCTTTTCTTCAATTTAGACCTGGTCTTCCTTCTTTCACCGTGTGATGTTGGCAACGTTCAATCCTCCGATAAATATTAAATAATTATTCCTTCAATTTTTATTACGTCAAGTTCAGCAACTTTTGCTTCTGCATTGAGGTTCTCTGCAAGGTTGGGTTTTGTGCGACCCTCGTCTCCTGACACCAGTTCTTTTACATATAATCCACCCTGGCAGCCCACTACGATCAAAGCTGACAGGCCGTCTGGTGAAAGTTCTTCCAGTTTGGTATAATGCACTTTTCGTTCCCGTACCAGATCAGCCCTGCGATGGGCTACCCTGGTGGGCGTGCTCTGCATTATCGGTGCCCGGACAATTATGTCAAGGGCAGATATAAGACTTTCCTCGGATATCTTTGCACTAAATGTCACTCTTAATCTATAAACTTTATCTGCCTTTGCCTGTTTGATGGCTTCTACAGCCGGGTGCTCAACATACTTTAGCCCCAGTACTTCAACTTTACCGGCAGCATAGCGGTTGATCCTGTGCTGCAGCCTGGTAAGGTCAATACGCCGCTTGAGGGGCTGCACAGCCTCTACTATGAAGGGCCTGCCGTCTCCCAGCATCAGGGCATCGATATCCTCCCTGCCCGCTCCGTGGAACACGGTATCTTTTGCACCTGCGGCCTTTATGACTTCGGGTCCGATAAGCTCATCAACTGATTCGGGATACATGCGCCCGGTAAAGTTGCAGCGCGGGCAGCCTTCACCCCTGCACTCCCTGCAGGGCCACCGGGTCTGGGGAATACCTCTTATGAGTTTGCGGTACCTGCCAAATATGTACAGTGACCTCACTTCCAGTTCTATATTGTCCTTTGCAATATCCAGCAGGGCGGTGATATTGGGACGGTTCAGGTCAGCCCGTTTACCCAGCCTTTCTTCCACACGCCTGCCCACTTCCCTGTTCATTTCGGTCTTCAGCGGTTCGGCCCACTTGGTCCCTGATTCTGCCCAGAGTATTTCTTCGTTCTCCAGCAGCAGTCCGGAAGGTCGTGTGCCGATGAGGAATGTATTGAACTCGTATCCTGCCAGGGCATCAATTACCAGGTCGGCCCAGTGGTCAAGCTGCTCAAAAAGGCCGTTGCAGACCCAGCATCGGCCCTGGGCCACATCCTGCCCCAGGCTCTTCTGTGCATGGACGCTGCTGGGTGCCAGGTCCTGCAATAGGGAATCGTCAGAAGTTTCCCTGCGTGTGTGGTCGGCTTCCATGGCAAGTGCCAGTTTCACGGCAGCACCTCTCTGGTCGTTGGTCAGGCCTGTGGAGAGTTTGGCGAACAGGCGGCCTGTGCAGTGGTCGCATATGGGGCCTTCCTTTAATATCCTGGTTGCAGTCTCAAATATGTGGTAAGTAATATCACTCATGATCGTAAGGCACTAAATAGCGCAGTGGTACTCTAAAAAGGTTTCGGGGCTACACAGGATTGTACAGGATTATAAAAAAACTCATATATAAAATTACTTATACTATTGGTGTTGACTCGAATTGTAGGGAACTTTCATTAAGTTAGTCAGGAGGATTCCAGTTCAATTCAGCAGTATAAACATTATCATTGGGTGTATACATAAAGTTTGAAGTTCAAGAAAAGGATATGTGTCAGGCAAATTCCAATCTGAATGTGGGATTCACCAGCCAGTAGAGAGAGTTGGGATTGTCTGTATAAAACTGGCTTTCGTTGCATGATCAATTATGAAGGTCTTTGTTCAGATTGTTATGTTGACACTCAATAAAAGTGGGTAGGAATGTCCATTTCAGGTAATGGACATATGATTGTAACTTGAGTAAAACTGTTCATTTGATAAAATTAAGGGTGTAATAATATGAAATCAATAAATCGATTTATGGCTTTGATGTTTTGTTTGTTTGTCGGGACAAGTATGTTATTAGTGGCAAGTGCAGGTGCTGCCGAGGATCCAAATTACTATTACTATTCTGACAAAGGTATTGATCTTGCAAATTATATGTATATGGACCTGGATTTACAAGATGATGACACAGCAACTCTTAGTTTTTCAACTAAATATGATATAGAAGAAACTAAAGATTTTGCTATGCCATTCATATCATATGATCCAAACATTATAGAGCTATTTGGATTTAAATTGAATGGAACACAGACTGATTGGACAATGGAGTACCTTAATCTAACTCCTTTTGCCAATTCATCAGAAACAGAAAGTATTGGTTTTTATTATGAAACAAATGAATCTAGTGCTACTAGAGATGGATTCTATGTTGATAATATAGAAATTATAGTTAATGGTGTAACAAAATTTTTTGACGATGGCGAAAGCGGATATGATAACTGGACATTTGAAGGTTTTGTTCAGGTGAATGATACAGATACCACACCGCCTGTGATAGACAATCCAGATGATATTCAGATTGAGCAGGGTGCTACAGGAAGCATTACATGGGTTGTAACCGAAATAAATCCGGATAAGTATTGGGTACTAAGAAACAGCACTGAAGTAAACAGCACTGAAGTTGTTGAATCTCCTAAAGATTATCAAAACGAAGCAGAACTTGCGGTTCCGATCAATACCTCTACATTGGGTATTTCGAACTATACCATCTTTGCAAATGATACTTCAGGTAATTGGACAAGCGATCAGGTAAACATTACAGTAGTAAAAAAACAAATTGTCGATGACAGTAAGAGTGGAGGCGGCGGTGGCGGTGGCGGCGGCACCTCTGGTGAAGAATATAAGAATATAGAGGTCTCAGAGACTGAAAGAGAATATGTTAATAAGGATTCAAAAGTAAGCTACAGTTTTGATCTGGAAGGCAATATAATCAGAAATATTAACTTCACTGGTAAAACAAGCTCAGGAAGGATTGCAGCAAAAATTGATACTTTGAAAGACACTTCCTCTTTGGTAGACCATGCCCCCCCAGGCAAAGTATTCAAGAACATGGGTATATATGTTGGAAACCTTGGCTGGGCAAGCCCAAATAATATTGCCCACCCGACCATCAGCTTTATTGTGCATAAATCGTGGGTAAATGAAAATAAGATAGACAAATCCACGATCACATTGAACCGCTACAGTGATGGAAAATGGGATCCTTTGGAAACAGATCTGATAGATGAAGATCCTAATTCCCTCTATTTCGAGTCAAAAACACCAGGTTTTTCCCAATTTGCGGTAACTGGTATCGAAGCATCTGCTGCTCAGGGTGGTGAAGGGGGAGTTGTCGCAGAGCCAACAATTGTCGTGGAAAGGAAAGAGCCTGTAACTGAACAAACACCAGACGAGAAAGATACAGGCATCCCGGGTTTCAGTCTACTGACCGGTGTTACCATCATGCTGGTCGTAATGCAGTTATTGCGCAGGAAAAAATAGTAGGGCATGTATCCATGCCATACTATTTCCTTTTTTTTCTAATATTTTTTACAATAAATCAATGCGAACAAATTCGAAAACCTTTAATACAAAAAATCCTAATGATGAAAGTATAACGGCCGTCGCAATTGATATTATTTGGGAATAATATATTTCATCGTAAAAAAATTAGGTTTTGCAAAATGTACAATAGGTTAGCTATTGTCCGAAACCGTCAAGTATGTCGAAAAATGAACCAGTGGCAAATAGTTATTCTGTTAATACAAAATGTTGCGGTCCTGAAATATTAACATTAATGGAGGAAAATAAAATGATAAGAAAGGGACTTATTTATTTAACGACAACTCTTATGATTTTGCTGTTGGTCAGTTTAGCTATAGCTGCTGTCCCACCACCACCAGCTAATCAAGAAATTGGATTATATGACACTGTATTTATTGGTTTTACTACCGAAGAATGCAAGGAATGCCATACTCCGCCTCTTGCAGAGAGACATCATGCACTGATATATAACGAGGACTATAATTGTTTGGACTGCCATTCAATAACCAATGGCGTTTTCGATCCTTTCAGGGAATGCTCGGATTGTCATGACGAATCTCCACACCATGTGACAGATGATGCCCTGAATTACGATTGCAGTGAGTGCCATGGTAGTTTTGTTGATGACTATGAAGATGGACACATAATACCAACCTATGCCATATCCCCAATAACACCCGACACCAGCTATGATTTCATAAATGGAACAGGATCTAAAATTGGTGGTTGTGAGGCCTGCCATGAACCAGATTTGTCAGCTGATCCGGAGATTAGATCAAACCCGGATACCCACCATAACCTGAGCGGATTTACAGTGGACAATTGTGATCTTTGCCACTCAAGCGATAGCTCAACAGGAACGCCAGGACAAGGAGATGTGGGCCTTAATATCAGATATTGTGAAAGATGTCATGGTATCAAGTCATTACATAATATCCAGTATGACTACCCAAATACTCAGGGCGAACTTGGAAAAGGTCACATTGGTGATAATTGGGACTGCCTGGGATGCCATGGGTACCCAGCGTTATACAGTCAAAGTTCGCTGGATGATTTAGTTCAGCTCAACGTTGCATCACTTGCTTCGTCAGGAGGATCTGCAACTGGACCTATTATTATTACTCCGACAATTCACAACGTTAGTCCAAGTACAATAACAGCGGGTGAGGATACTGCCATAACAATCATTGGTAGTAACTTCATAAATGAATATAATGGAACAAACTATACTTCCAATGTTGTCCTGGATAACGACTTGCTAAAAGAACCAGTGGTAATAGAACCAGATTACATAAATACAACACAAATTGTAGCGACAATCAATGGGACACTCGAACCAGGTAATTATGATTTATGGGTAGTAAAAGAAGATATGAGAAGTAACAAAAAATCATTGACTGTCTCACCTGAAGAACCGCTATTCATAATCGTACATAGAAAGATTGTGTAATAACTTTCCCCAGGTATCGCTGAAGAATAATGTAGGGATCTGGCACCAGACCCCTACCTTTTTTTTATAAAAAAATGTATGGTCTCAAATTTCATGCTCAAGAAAATCCAAATGAACATGGGATTTTGCAAAAACATAAGCAAATCAATATCGATGCGAAGTAATATTTTTATAGTCCTGACTTTCCTGCTGATATTATTATCAGCCAATATTGACAATTCCCAGGCATTAGTAGAAGACGACTGCAGGTTTTGTCATGGTTCTAATATTCCAGACACGCATCATTATTTGTTACCAGGTCAATGCATTGATATCTGCCATAATATCGATGGTACAGGGGAAGAAATGAATGCAACCAGAGATTGTCTGGTTTGTCACCCCATTCCTGCAGAAATAAATCATGGAGATAATTGTACAGACTGCCACCTGGAAGGCGGCACCTATGCAGCCCTGAACCGGAATGGTTCCGTAATCAGCAAAACAGGTTTTTTAAATAGTTCCCATAATAACATTACAGGAAACTTTAGCAATAGCAACTATACAGAGATTTCAAAAGTCTGCTGGGGATGCCATATTAATTATGCTGACCAGCTAACCAATACCGTCCATTTGAATATTTCCTCCCAGCTGCCTTCATGTGAAGATTGCCACGATGCTGACATACCATTGAACAGTAATAATTTACGAAAAGGTCCGATACAAATACCTGAACATCAGCCTCTTGGCGAGGATGTTCAGACTAACACCTCAATCAATTGTGCATTCTGCCATAACAATTCATTATCTATTCCAGTTCCAACTACCAATGTCACACATAATACAGCAAGGAACTTTGTATCTCATTATCTCGATACAGACCATTTAATGACAACAACAAATAACACCACTGAATGCATGTGGTGTCATTATGAAAATAGTGATAATGTCTCATGGGGCAAGCCCATAAATCCAAACAGTTCCAGTAAGATCAACCACACATTCCTGAATATCACTAACAACAATAACTGCTACCCATGTCACTTCTTTAAAAGCGAAGTTGTTGCACCATTTACATTCCACGAAATAAATATGACTCCAGGCGCTGGAAAAGATTGCCTGGGCTGCCATGACCTCAATACAACAATTGAAGTTCGTGAAAAATTCCAGATAGATGTACCGGCTATGAACGAATCAGAAGCCATTCATTTTGACCTGAACCGGGGATCGGCAGTAACAGTTAGTGAAAATAACGTACGATGCTGGGCATGTCATGGTGAAGGGGATGGTTCAGAAGCCAGCCAGCCACGAAGTCACTCGCCTTTAGTCCACAACCGCAATCCCAGGAACTGCAGCGATATGGACTGCCATAATGTTAATCAGTCCGTTTTTAATGAACCCATGGTGCATGAGCATTTCAAGAATGTGGATGAGATCGACGAAAATGTTAGTACAGCAGTAGATTGTCCGGCGTGTCATTTAAACAGCATCGTATCTCATCAAGATAATATCATCCCTTCCGATACATCACTGGTATCACATTACGGCTCAACTTCGTATCTGATCAATACAACGAGTTGTATATACTGCCACCTTGATGAAGACAATGCAGAAGAATGGGGTGATGCACCTGATCCAACAGATAACATCTCCCGGTTTTCAGATACAGATTGGGAAATAAAATTGTATGTTGGTGATAAATGGCACCTTGGTAATCGTTACTTCCTGACATTTGATGATATCGCTGTCGATGGCGACAGTGCTCACCTGCGGTTATACCAGGGTGATATTCTACTTGAGGATATTGTGATAAATGATGGCCAGAACTATACATATGAAGCCGATTTCCTTGATTCGGATGATGATCTGGTTACTTCTGATGTATTTAAATTAAACTTCACTGCCATATTCAGGAGTTCCAGGACAAAGATGGTAGAAGTTGAAGCAAGAGTCTGGAAACGCATTCATCCGGAGGATGATGATGCTGCCTGTTGGGCATGCCATATGGATGATCATGTAATTGATCAGAACAAATACCTTATACTTGATGAAGATGAAGACCAAATTTATTACGTTGAAAAATTATTAGATTTCTCAGACGACGAAACTCAGGATAAAGAGATTCTCTTCCCCAAACACCTTGTGTTCGAAGAAGGAGTCAATATGAGTCTTGAAGTTGATGGGGATTATACACTTACTGCTAAAGAAGTAGACATCAATGGCAGGAGTGCATTCATGACACTGACCAAATCAGGGAGTTTGGTCGAGGAAGGGGTCTACAAAGAAGGAGAGTATCTGGAATATGAGGAAGACCTATCCTATGAAGGGCATGAGATCAACGATGTAGTTACTTTTTCAGTCTATATCGATAGTGTATTTCACGGACACAATTACGACGCAGTGATTATTACTGATGTCAAGGTTTTCTCAGAACTCTTGGGAATGGATGATGATGAGATATTGGGAGGGTATAATACCAGCCAGCTACATGTCAATGATACTTTTTCAATTGGCGGAATCCCGGATACATTCCATGTACCATTATTGAACGAAGGACTGGATGGCGGTTCTGATTGTATCTATTGTCATGATGCCAGTAATGGTTTTGGCGTATCATCAGTCAATGCCATACAGAGCCGGTTGGGAGGTCACAGCCAGCTCAATTCGGGCAGACGAACATACCTTGCTAATAATGATATTAATAAAGCTTGCTGGGCCTGTCATGGTGAAGGAAATGACCCGGGCAGACATCCTGCTGATTACTTATATCCGAGACAGTGTGAAGATTGTCATGTTGAACTGGAAAAACCAACTTATATTGCAGTGGATCTAAGTGATGAACCCCACGGTCAGGCTGAAGATTGCAACCGCTGCCACGGAGGAGATTATCCCGGACTGCATGTAATCAATACCTTCGAACCATTGACACCGTATGTAGAGAGGATAAATGCCAGGCCGGAAGTGGTTAAGCCAGGTCAACCAGTGGAAGTGGATATTACTGCCACAGCCGGTTGGAACATGAAGGTAAGGGCCATAGAATATTTCATAGATAGTGATGGTTTGCCAGGAAACGGTACGCAGGTTTTACCGCATGATGGAATATTCGACGAACAGATGGAAGAAGCTGGATTTATCATTAATACCACCGGACTTGAATTGGGCAACCATACTGTATATGTTCACTCGATGGAACGAGATAATAAATGGGGCCCTCTCAACAAGGTTGAATTCTCAATAGACCAAACAGCAAGTTCGGCAGGGCAGCCAATTGAGGAAAAAACAAATCTGCTGGGACTAATATCAATATTATTATTTGTTGCCGGGTTTACATTTTTCCGTAAAGAAAAACCTTCCTTCAAGACTTTGAAAATCCTGCTTGGGATTACCATTATATTATCAGCCATCATTGGATTAGGATATATTTTACAGATGGATGGGTCTGATCAACTTTCCTCAGTACGAGATTACCAGGAGCTAGGTATTTCCGGAGATGATTGTGATGAATGCCACATTGAAATAATCAACAATAGATCTCTGGAACCGGGCAGGCATTCAGATTTACAGTGTGTTTACTGTCATCCTGTGCATACACATATCGAATCATGTATCAACTGTCATGCACCGCATGGCATTGGTTTGACGTATGAAGATTGTTTAAATTGTCATCCTGCCCATATTCCACATGAAATTGATTATCCTGAAAGTGTTTCAAATGACAACTGTGCTTTATGCCATGAAGCTGTGAGTACAGCACTTGAGTCAAGCACCACGAAGCACAGTACTCTTCAGTGTGCATATTGCCATTCAATTCATGAAGACATCCCAGAATGCAATGCATGTCATGAACCCCATACTCAGGATATGAGCAATAATGATTGCCTGGAATGTCATCCTGCCCATGACCCAGTCGTCATTGAAATGCCAGCAGACACCCAGGATAGTGTCTGTGCAGCATGCCACAACGACATTAATTCCACCTTATATGAAAGTGAAACAATACATAAGGAACTGGGATGTGTTTATTGCCATCCTGACCATGGATATTTGCCAACTTGTGAATCATGTCACGGACTACCGCATCTAAAGGCAATACATGAAGATTATCCAGTATGCATGCAATGCCACATTATTTCACATGATGTGAAAAATATAATGTTTACAAAATAAACAAACATAACCCCCACTGTTGGGATTACCTAATTTCCAACCCTGAAAAAAAACGGTAAAAAAAGTACAGGGGAAGCCTTTTACAACTCCCCATCCGGCTTAGACTTCGTAGTCCTTAAGACCAGGTGCCTGTTTCGGTCCTTTTTGTTCCTTGGTGGCTGCGATCACATCATCGATACGCAGTATCATGCTGGCAGCCTCTGATGCCGAATCAATTGCCTGCAGTTTGACCTTCAGGGGCTCGACAACACCCGCAGCTTTCATATCCTCTATTTCATTAGCAAACACATTAAGCCCGGCATACTTCTCGCCTGCCTCGTGCCTGCTCTTAAGTTCCACAAGTTTGTCAATATGGTCAAGGCCGCTGGTCTCTGCCAGGGTTACGGGTATCACTTCAATAGCCTCAGCAAACTTATTCACAGCCAGCTGTTCCCTGCCCTTCAATGAAGCAGCATATTCCCTCAGGCGCAGTGCCAGTTCGATCTCAGGCGAACCTCCGCCTGCAACTACACGCCCGTCCTCCAGTACAACACCCACTACCATGAGGGCATCGTTTATGGCCCTGGCAAGGTTATCTACCACCTGCTCGGTACCACCTCTCAGGATTATGGATATGGTCTTCTTGTCGGGGCAGTCACGGATAAAGATCATCTCGCCGTTGCCAACCATGACCTCTTCCACAACACCGGCAGTGCCCAGGTCATCGGGGGTCAGTTCATCAAGATTAGTGATCATACGGCCGTTGGTACACTCAGCCAGTTTTTTCAGTTCATTGAAATTCACCCTATGAATCACAAAAATACCAGCCTTGGCAAGATAATGGCGGGCAAGTTCATCCACACCTTTCTTGCAGAACACAGCATTTGCGCCGCTGTTTATCACTTTATCCACAACTTCCCTGATCATTTCTTCTTCACGATCAATAAAAGCCCGGCGCTGGGTTACACCTGTGAGGGTTATTTCACTCTTGAATTCCGTCGACTTTACCTCGATGGGTGTGGCAAGGATGGCAATCCTGGGATCAACAACCCGTTTGGGCATGCTCTGGTGAGTTCGTGTCCTGTCGATGATAAGGCCCTCCACCAGTTCGGTGTCCTCCATTTCACCCTCTACCCTGCGCTCTATCTGGATATCCTTAATATCCACGGTATCCTTACCGTCCACTCCAGTCTTGACTATGGATTTGACCGCCCTGACCACCAGTGGTGCCAGTACATCCTTGGAAGATTCAGCACCTTTACCGGTAAGGGCAGTGCCTGCGATATTGATTAGAGTATCTTCATCATCCCCTGAGATATCAGATGTAAGTCCTTCAAGTATCTCATGTGATTTACTTGCAGCCAAAGCATATCCTGCAGTAATGGTAGTGCTGTGCACGTTCATATCCAGCAGGTCTTCCGCCTTTGACAGCAGTTCCCCTGTCAATATGGCGGCTGTTGTGGTACCGTCCCCTACTTCGTCGTCCTGGGTCTTGGCCACTTCCACCACCATCTTGGCTGCCGGGTGTTTGATGTCCATCTCATCCAGGATGGTAGCTCCATCATTGGTGATGGTTACCTGACCTGCCGAGTTCACAAGCATCTTATCCATGCCTTTGGGTCCCAAGGTTGTCCTAACAGCTGATGCGACCACCTTGGCCGCCATGATATTGCCCTTTTGGGCTTCGCTGCCCGTAGTCCTCTGTGTCCCCTGTCTAAGTATCGTAATTGGCTGACCGCCTAACTGTGCTGCCATTGATATTCTCCTGAGATATTTTATTGAAATATTCTACTGATAATTATAAACCAAGTATCGGAATTCGATTTTTGTATGTTTGAACTTCTATATCTAGATTGTGGTACGTTCTATTTCCACACCATATATCTGTTCAGGGTTATCCTTGTGTATCTTCCAGAATACATCGTCTCCCCACTCACCAGCTAACGCAAGGGTCTTGCGGGGTATTGTCCTCGGTCCAAGCACCGCACCCGGACGCAGGGGGTCATCAATATAGTCGGTTTCCATCATGAACCTGTCTCCCTGCAAAAGTGATTCCTTTATCATGCCCTTACCGGCAAGCACCCCCGGCCATAAGCCGCACCTGGCAAATTCTACCACCATCGGGGGTGAAAAGTGCTTGATAACCTTCCCTGGGGTAAGCCCGGATTTTCTTGCCATATCAGCGATCTCCCTGATATTTTCGGGTGTGGCACTCTCGGTATGCAATTGCAGGGGACAGCCCGCATCCCTGGCCAGTTCCATGGCATACATAAGTATTTCATTCGAAGCTTCCCACAATGCCGGTTCCACTTCATAATGGGGACGACCGGATTTCATGCCTACTGCCTTTCCCTCTTCCACATACCTTGCCGCCAGTTCCAGGCCGGCCTTCATCAATTCGACAGTCCTGTCAAGTCCCACCCTGCCGTACATCTTTGTAATGGCGGCAGGATGTACCCCAAGTACGGGAAAGGCAGTTACACCAACCTTTTTCACTTCAGCTGCCATGTGTACGGTCTCATCGAATACTTTGTGGTAATCGTCAGGATGATCTACTGTTATACCTATGGTCCAGGAAGGTTTTGAAACTAAAAAAATATGTGAACCACCAGCACGCTGGAACGCTTTGGCGGCTTCCACACCCTGACACCTGTGGTCGAGGTGCATATGGTGGTCGGTAATGGGAAAAACCGCATCAGTATTCAAAGCAGTCCCAGGCCGTCCAGTTCTTCAACGATTTTATCAACTGCCGCATCTGCATCTGCTGGTTTTTTTCCGCCTGTGACAACAAGCTTGCCAGAGCCGAACAGCAGCATTACCACTTTTGGTTCTGCGATCCTGTAGACCAGTCCAGGGAACTGTTCGGGTTCATATTCTATATTCTCAAGTCCTAGTCCGATGGCTATGGCATTCAGGTTCAGCACAGCACCCAGGTCTGCCGATGCCACGATATTCTGGACTATGATCTCAGGGTTGTCCATGACATCCACACCCATACTTTTCAGTTCGGAAAAAACCTTTTTCAAGCCGTTGTGCACGTCATCTATGCTTTTGGCACCCGTGCATACGATTTTACCGCTTCCGAATATCAAGGCAGCCGTTTTTGGTTCTTTTGTTCTGTAAACTACACCTGGAAAACGTTTTTTATTATAATCTGCACCATCCAACTGCAGTGTGATCTTGGGAAGGTCGAGAGTGGCTCCGATAGCGGTAGAAGCAACAACATTCTCAATTTTAATAGTTTTTTTAGGATCATAAATTTCGGGCATTATTATCACTACACTGTTAAGGGTATTCAAACCTTTATATACTTTAAGTAGAGCTGCAAGTGGTTTGGCTTTTCTATAATGGGGAGCAGGGGTTGTTGCAATAATTTTTGATTGCTCCAAACTCATTGAATGAGATGTTACTTTGCCTGCTTTTCTTCAATTGCTGTTATTTTGGTTTTATTAATACATCCTGACTGGTTGAATGAGTTATAATAGTAAACATAAACCCATCATCATTATGATACTAATGAAATATTTAAGTACTATTGAATTAATGTTTAGTCAACGTAATATTAGGGAAAAATCGTGTAGGAATAATTATTGCTTCCTACATAAGTTGTAGTTCAAATTTTTCCCAATTAGTCTAAAAAAAGAAAAGGAGTTAAAAAAAATGAGTAAAAAAATGAATAAATTGGTACTGCTATCAGCGCTTATGATAGCAATTATCGGTACCTTTGGAACTGTATCGGCTGAAGTATACAATTTGACCGCTGATGGTGGCAATGAAATGACCGCTTTCAAAGTTGGTGAGGTTGAAGTAACGAATGATGAAAATAACCTTAGTGTTACATATAAGATTACGGAGATCGGCTGGTTGTTGAATGAAACGCATCTGCATATCGCAAATGAGTCAGTAGATGGTATTCCCCAGACAAAGAAGAATAATCCAAGACCAGGCCAGTTTGATTACTCCGAAGAACACGAACCTGTCGATGAATACACTTACGTGATACCATTAGATGGATTATCAGGAGAGGTATATATTGCTGCCCATGCAGCAGTAGACGGAACAACCACATATGAATCCGCATGGGGCGACGGCACCGAATTCAATGAGGATAGGAACTGGGCAATGTACTTCACATATACAATTGCTTAGTATTACAGGACGAAGCAAGATTTATCTAACTAATTCAAGATTGGTTCGATATTTCTGCTTCTCTTATTTTCTTTTTTAAAGACCAGCTTATTAAAATTGTCTATTGATCCGCTAATCCTTTGATGCCATTTAAAACATTCACAGTATATACCTTTCATTATTCAACATTGGAACATGCAAACCAGTATTAATATCAAGAGAGATCCAAATCATAAGTAAATTTAAGGGTCATACTTATTTATCAGCATATCGAATATTTCCTGTAGCTCATTGCATCCATCCGGTTGGTATCCAGCACATCCACCAGCAGTTTCAGATCACTATCTAACGGCTGGCACTGCCTGGCAGGAGGTATCACTTTTACATCCCGTTTCACGAACACGGCCCCGCCCCGCATATTGGCGCACATGTACCCCGAACTCTTCCCTGTTATGATAAGGGTGCCAGCCCGTATATCAGCAGCCGCAAACTCGCCTGCACTTCCCCGCACCACCACTGTGCCGCCCGATAGCAGCGTGCCTGTGTTCATGCCCGCATCTCCTTCTACAATAATAGTGCCCTTATGCATCAGTATGCCAGTGCTCAGGCTTACATCCCCCCGGACTATCACCCTTACATCCCGCTCACACCGCGCACCCACCGTATCCCTGAGCACGCCGTCTGCCAGCACCAAACACGGCACATCCCCCTCCCGGAATGAATTGCCGTTGTCAGTGAACTCATCGTCCCCCAGCCCGTTATGCAGGATATCTGTAATGGACCTGAAACACCTGTAGCCATCCCGGTCAGACACTACCTCGACCACGTTTCCCATTGGCTGCGCCACGCTGCCTGACACGTATATCCTGCCAGAGACCATGCTGATACCCATACGAGTGCCCGCATCCCCGTCCACGAATATACTTCCAACACCCAGGGCCCGCCCGCTGCCCCCGAAATATTTCAGGTCAACACCCAGGCTGGAACCCAGCCTGCTGCCAGTATCCCCCCTTATTCGGACATCTTTGCCCGATATTAGATGTTCAACCAGATCCCTGTAAGTAAAATGTGTACCTGCCTGCCCCTCCACGGGTTTGTCAGGGTCAAGCTCCGAACCCTTATGCTGCCAATAGAAATTATATGTAAAGTCACAAAGGCAATCCGCTTGTGAAGAAATATCCAGGGTCAGCAGGTCTGTCATCCAGACATAATTATCCGGGTTTACTTAACTATTTATCTAAATCCTTTTATCTTGCAATGACATTTTATATCCCATGAAACTGTGGGCTCTCAGGGTACCCGGCGCAATGGCAGAGGATATTCGAAGGTTGCTGCTCCAGGCCGGGCATATCCATCCTGAAGCGCAGATACGCCGGGACGATGAACACATCCTCATACCTGTGACTGGAAAGCCTGAGCCGGACGAACTGGGGGTACTGCCCGGTGCAGATGAAAATATTGCCGTTATTGAGGCCGAATTTGAACCCAAACGTAAAAAGCCGTCACTTGAAGATATATTAGGATTCACGCCCGGCTTTGACGTGATCGGCGATATTGCCATTGTTGATGTTGATGACCCTGATGCAACACGTATTGCAAAGGCACTAATGGAGTACAGGAAAAGCATTAATGTGGTGCTGGGGGCGGTTGGCCCGGTAGAAGGCGAGTTCAGGACCCGGCAGTGGGTGGTACTGGCGGGCGAACACAGGACCCGTACCATTCATAAGGAACACGGCTGCCGCTATAATGTGGACCTTGCCGATGCCTATTTCTCAGCCAGGCTTGGAACGGAGCGAAAAAGGGTGGCTGACATGGTAAAGCCGGGGCAGTATGTGGTGGACCTGTTCGCAGGCGTGGGGCCGTTTAGCATCCTGATAGGAAAGAGTGTACCTGGGGCCAGTGTGGTGGCAGTGGACAAGAACCCTGGGGCTGTCAAGCTCCTGCGTGAGAATATACGCCTCAACCGGCTGGACAACGTGACGGCAGTGGAAGATGATGCAAGACATGCGGCAGGGAATTTGAAGCATTCGGCAGACCATGTGATCATGAACCTGCCCCAGTCTGCCAGGGAGTTTTTGGACTATGGCATACTGGCTGCAAAGAGTGGGGGTGTGGTGCACTTTTATGATATTACACATGAGGATGATCTTTACGAGACCTCGTGGGGACTTATACAGGAAGCTGCAGCGCGTGTGGGGAGAAAGGTGGAATGTGTAGGGAATAGGATTGTGAGGTCGTATGCTCCATATCAGTATAATGTGTGTATTGAGTTTCGGGTGATTGGAGATTAGAATTTCAAATTTGAGATTTTATTTTTAAGCCACAGAGGGCACAGAGAAATGTAGAAACGCTATGTGCACTATGTGGATTGAAAATCACACAAATTATATATTTCAACAGCCATGTCCACCACCGGCAGCACCCACCACCACCCGATGCCGCCGCACGCATCGCAGAGCACCCGCGCGCCGTCTGACTCAGTGTTTGGCTGGGGCGGTCGCGCTGCTTCTCGATCGCAGTGGGAGAGCAAAGGGGGCGGCGGGAGAAGGAAGGGACTAAACGGGGTTAAAATCAGTTCAATATTAAACACGGAGAGCACAGAGGGCACAGAGTATTTTCTCCTCAGTCGTATTAACTTGAGGACCGTTAGTACAGTTAGTACCAGTTAATTGGCGAAGGTATTGATAGAAAAGATTAAGACAAATACTTCTATTAAGATTTAAATTTATTACTATCCGGATGTGAAAACGCCCAAATGAAGAAAAACAATAATCCCGATGATGGTGCAGGATGGAAGAACGACAGATCAAAAGAACTATACGGCATTGATAACTGGGGCAGCGGGTACTTTGACATAAACCGTAAAGGCAACCTATTAGTGAAACCGGATAAAAGCAAACATAATGTAGAGATACTGCAGGTGATAGAATACCTGAAAAAGAACAGGATAAAGCCGCCTGTACTGCTTCGTTTTCCCCAGATACTTGAAAGCAGGATAAGTGAATTATATGATTCATTCGGCCGTTCCATAGACGAGTTCCAGTACCAGGGCACCTATAAAGGCGTATTTCCCTTAAAGGTCAACCAGCGAAAGGACGTAGTGGAAGAGATCGTCAGGGTTGGCAGGAAGTACAACTACGGGCTGGAGGCAGGCAGTAAACCAGAATTTATCGAAAGCCTGTTCTTCAAACTCAGCCCGGAATCACTGCTGGTATGCAATGGGTACAAGGATAAGCACTATATCAAGACGGCGCTGCAGGCTACCCATTTCAGGAAGAACATCATACTGGTAATAGACCAGGTAAACGAGATCCACGATATTATTAAACAATCCAAAAAACAAAACGTCGACCCATGTCTGGGCATCCGCATACGGTTATATTCAAGAGGGAGCGGCAAATGGGTGGAGTCAGGCGGCGAAGCTGCCAAGTTCGGGCTGACAACCGGCGAACTGCTGGGTGCCATTGATGAGTTGAAGGCAAGCGGCATGATTGAAAACCTTAAGATGCTGCATTTCCATATCGGCTCCCAGATCACAGAGATACGGCGGATACAAAATGCGGTAAAGGAAGCATCCAGGATATATGCCGAGGTCAAGAAGCTGGCCCCGGGACTGGAATACTTCAATATTGGCGGTGGGCTGGGTATCGATTATGACGGCAGCAGGACATCATCTGATGCCAGTGCCAATTACGCCATGCAGGAATATACCAACAACGTTGTGTTCACATTAAAGGAAATATGCGACCAGGAAGGTATCGAACACCCGACCATTGTATCAGAGAGCGGAAGGGCTGTGGCCGTATTTCATTCCATGCTTATAACCAATCTCGTATATGAGAAATCCATCATACATAATGGTGATCTTGAGGTCACTGGGGACGACCCCAATATCATCCGGAAATTCCACGACTGTTTTATGGAGATAACGGTGAAGAACTACCGCGAATATTACCACGACAGCCTGGAGTACAAGGAAGAACTTATCAACATGTTCAACCTGGGCCAGCTGGACCTGGCAGAAAAGGCCAAGGGTGAAGCACTGTTCTTCAGTATATGCCAGAAAATACACCGTTTTATCAGTCAGGCCGGGGACGAGTCCGAAGAGTTCGATTATGTTCGTAAATTAATGTCAAAGCGGTATATCGGCAATTTTTCACTGTTCCAGTCCATGCCCGATTTCTGGGCTATTGGCCAGTTATTCCCGATCGTGCCGATACAGAAATTGAATCGTCGGCCTGAATGTATGGGTACTATACTGGATATGACATGTGATTCTGATGGTGAGATCGATAGGTTCACAGATGTAAGGGACATGAAGGATATGCTGGAGTTACATTCACTGGACAGGCACCCGTATTATGTAGCCGTGCTCCTTTTGGGTGCATACCAGGACGCTATAGGTGATCTGCATAACCTGTTCGGGGCTGTGCATGAAGCTCATGTGGTGGTGAAGGATGATGATGATTGGGTCATCAAGAAGATTATCAAGGGGGACAATGTAAGTTCTGTGTTGAAACTGCAAAACCTCAACAGGGCAAGCCTGGTGAAAAGTGTCGAGTCATCTATAGAAAAGGCGGTGGACGATAAGGAGTTGAGTCACCAGTCAGCCAAAAGCATCCTGAACAATATTAAAAAGGAGATCAATGATTATACGTATCTTGATTTTTAGTAGCTGCTTTTTGATTATAGATATAGTGGCGCCCCTTTACCCCAAATCTCCATCCTCTGCTTCGGAATACATACGGCCCTGTTTTATGCTTGGGGCTTGTTAGATATTCTAAAATGTGATATTACAGTTATTCGTTAGTTTGTATTAACGAAAAACATATATCAAGTTCTTTGTCACAAGTTCCTCATCTGTAAACATACTTCTTGATGCGAAAGAGACTCTTGCAGGCAGGATATTTTATTTTGAGCTTGATGTGCGGTCCTTAGAGGAATTTCTTAGATTTAAGGGTAAAGATATCGCTTTATTGAAAAAAGATGCAGATATATGGAAGCATGGGATAAAGGTTGAGCTGGAAAAGCATGTGCTTTGCGTTGTGCATCAATGTCTGTATGACAACCCCGAAATCTTACTAATAATTGTAAATAATTCAAATATAATTATTAATACAGTGGAAACAGGGGGGTTGAATGTGAGGCTGTTTTTCATTGGAATTTGTCAAGAAGATGTTGGTAAAAATCCCTCTTAACGCCATCTGCCTGCCTCACCAATCTTTCGACGATAAGTTCAGGTGTGCTCTTAGCCACATAATTATACCTTGGGTTCCTGTCCACGATCAGGTTAAGGTTCTTATCCAGTCCCCGTGCTTCAATGCCGTCAACCCTAACAGGTGCCGAAGTATGTTCCATTATATTCTCTGCAAGGTGGCTCACGAACACACCGATTGCCCTCGGATTACCGGCAAGGGATTCAAGTATGCCGCCGATTATCCTGGCTGATGCCCCCGGCTCGGTGATGGACTCCAGTTCATCCACCAGTACAGCCATTTTACCCATTCCCGATACAACAGAGAATTCCCTTATAGTAGACTCGAAAGCACCCGCATCCATTGTGCCGCCGGATTTACCGAAATAATACATCTCATCCACTAACCCCACAACTGCAGATTCGGCAGGCACAGGAAATCCCATATGTGCCAGTATCATGGTCTGGGTGATAAGGTCCAGTGTGGAAGTCTTGCCGCCCGAGTTAACCCCGCTCAGTACAGCCACCCTTTCAGGTGAATAACCGATTGCGTCGTAATTTAGTTCCCTGTCTCCAAGTGAATAATTGACAGGCTCCACATTGCCTGAAAGGAACAGGTTTGTGCCGCCCTTGATATCAATTCCAGTTTCATCGACTATCTGTGGGGTAACAAGCCCCCTGTCCATTGCAAAGAGCCCGATAGCGAACCACATATCCAGTTCCATTGCTTCAGATACAAGCTGGCGGGCCGTATCCTTAAGCCCTGACAGGCTGCGGGCAGTTTCCTTTAGTATCTTCATGTTACGGTTTGCCAGTTCTGCATGGAGGTACTGCCTGAGCTGTTCAACTATCTCCATGTCAGCCTGGATAGTAGTAACGATGTCATTGGAAAAAAGACCATCCAGGTACAGTCCTTCTTTAGGATTCAGGTCCAGGTCCTTAACAATAAATAAGACCGATTCTTTTATGATCTGCCTATAATGTTCGGCCATCTCCCTGTCCAGCAGGTCCCTGACCCCACCACCTATTGCATCCAGCAAGTCCTTACCGGTCAGGGTAACGGTACTGCTGTTAAGGTATTCCTTGAAACGTGTATCAGCAGTTTTTTCGGCAGACTTTATTGTGCCATCCAGTTGTTCCAGAGCCGATTGTATTCTGTCTACATCAGGGTCAAAACCTGTTCTTACCCCACCATCATCTGCCAATCCATCCAGTATAGTCTCAAGACGGCTGACATCGGATAGTTTGATACTGGAAAAAAAACGGCTTTTAGTATCAATGACCAGGTCATAGGCATATGCAGCCGATGTAATAGATGCAAGGTTGCCGGAAAATAAGGCAATCTCCTGTTCAGGGACAACCTCCCACGCTTCCAGTGCCCCCAGGTCTGCATATGTGATATTTGCATTATAAGGCAGGTCCACACCTTCGAGTTTCATTGAAGCCGTGACGTGGTGGTACGCTGCTGCTGCATCTGCAAGTTCCCTTGGTGAGCCTGCCAGTATCACGTCAATTACGTGTCCAAAACCTGCCAAAGCCTTCTCATATTCATCGTGGTCTGCTGCCACCAGCACCCTGTCCCGTACTTTTTTTAAGGGTGTTCCTTTTATGGGCCTTACACCTTTTAGTGCTTTTTTCAGGTCTACGATACCGTTTTCGACTGCAGCGATCCCGCTTACCATCATGCATGCTTTAGAAACACCGGTCATTACTGACATAATCTTTTCTTTTTTCGAGGAAGGCAGGGGAAAATAAATATTCAGCTTATCCTTTGCATATGGGGTGCTGGCATATGAGCGTATGATGTCAAGCAGTCCCCTGTAGACACGCCATGCCTCTTTCGTTTTTAGGAAATCATCAGGTGAGAAGTTCTCGTCCTTAAAAATAAATCCCTGTACAAGAGTCACAGCATTCTTCTGGCCAACACCGGGAGCACCTGCAATAGCAGCCACGTCATGCCGCTTAAATGCATCCAGTACTAAATCTTCTGACCCGAAATGCTCAATAAGGCGCAGGGCTGTCTTTTCACCTATACCGGGAATATCCCTGATCTCACTCATTCGTGACATTCGAGTGAGGTCAAACGATATATGGTTTATGTTTCAATCCTTGTTTTAGTGGATGTCGGTTTGCAATGAAGACGATTGGCATGATATGCATAAATAATATCTTCTTCGTCTTGCTAACAACTCTTCCATTCTTTCGTGTCTTGATGAGCTGACCATGGTTGATCGTATCCACATCAAAATTCCCAAATAAAACAATAGCATATTGGTCATTACCATCGCTGTAAAATGTAGCTTTATCATCATGGGTCGGGACTTTGCTGCGTTTACCTGATCCGGCATTTCCCTGCTCAACTTTCTTTTGTCGTTTTTTTGGTTGTTTTCTTTTTTGCAGCAGGTTTCTTTTTAGTCCCAGTCTTCTTTTTTACAGTTTTTTTATTGGTGCTACTTTCAGCAGCCGATGTTTTTTCTTTAGCAGCAGCCTTTTTAGTTGTTGTTTTTTTCTTAGCTTCTGTCTTTTTTGGCTTTATTTTCTCGCTTGTAGCTGTGTTTTTGGCAGTGGTTTTCTTCTTGGTTATCGTTTTCTTCTCAGCAGCAGTCGTTCTGGTTGTCGTTTTCTTTTTATCGGCAGTAGTACTGGTTGTCGTTTTCTTTTTATCGGCAGTAGTCCTGGTTGTCGTTTTCTTCTCAGCAGCAGTAGTACTGGTTGTTGGTTTCTCTTTATCGGCAGTAGTTCTGGTTGTCGGTTTCTTTTTATTGGTAGTAGTACTGGTTGTTGTTTTCTTTTTAGCAGGTACGGGTTTTATAATATCGCCCAGTCTAATGGCGGTTGTCATTCTTTTTGCCGGGATGTCATAACTTACAGCCTCTGGTGCCCCGGTTTCCATCCTGGTTACTGATCCGGTTGTAGTGGCTTTATCTACTGCTTTACCCGGAACCTTTTCATCTGCCTTTATCTTATCAGGAGTAACTTTTGTTTCCTTTGATACGGCAGGCTCGGGCACCATATCCAGCAGACCACCTGTTTTGTATTCCTCTTCCATCTCATCCCTGATAATTATCACACCATTGGCAGCCCGCATAGCCCCGTCCACCCTGGCTTCCTCGTGGATCATGACCTTACCGCCATTGATCTCACCAAGGATATGTGAGTTTTTATTGATACGCACATCACCCCTTGTCACAAGGTTTCCGTGTATCGTATTACCTTCACCGATGACTATCTCATTGGTAGTCTTGATACTGCCGAACAGGGTATTATTGCTCCCCATCACCATTGAGGAAGCCCTGATATTCCCCATCATCCGGCAGCCACTGCCAATAACAGCTTTATCAGGAACCTTAATTGATTCAAGGTCGATCTTCGAACCGCTGGGAATGATAAGTAGTTTATCCTCCTCTAAGTCATCACTTTCATCTGAAAACAGATTTTTCAGGGCATTATCAACCTCTTCGTCTTTCCCCATCCTCAGTAGTTCTGTCAGGTACAGGAAGATGTAGATGACCACAGGGATGGGATTCCTGACAACTAACCAGCCCCTGGCTTCATAGCCCCCGTTTATTTTTACATTCTTGCCAATATCCAGGTCTTTGCCTACGATGAGTCTGCCGTCTATGTTGACAAATTCACCGATATATGCATCATTTTTGGTCCTGACATCACCATTCACCTGGGACCACATATCGATCCTTACTTCTTCGGTCCCGATGACATTCCCATTGATCCTGACCCTTTCCCCGGCAATGACCGAATTAGCAATAATGCCAAAACCCATAACGGTATGGTTCCCTATAATGGCTCCTCCGGTAGTAACAATGGAATGCTCTTCCATTGTAGTATTATCGGGTATGGTAAACGTTTTCAATAAATCTTCCATTTACGTTTAACTCCGGAATGATTTGTTTATTTAACATCAAGAGAATATAAAGCGCTTTGGTTTCTTTCCTGTTATTTACCACACTGAGTGGAGGAGTGCACCCCAAATAACAGACAATATCAGCAGTTTTTACTACCATTAAGATAATAGAATTTTGTTTAAGAAAACCATATAGCCAGAATACTGGATGATATCATGGAAGCAGTTGACATCACTGCCATCGAATCCACATATTCCGAAAATGGATCCACTGCATACCACCCTCGACTCATGTTAACAATTCTGTTATGTGGCTGTCTCATTTTGTTGATACAGAAGCTAGATTGACGACATAGTCATAATCATCTCTTGACAAGCGATATTAAATAATTGCACTAACAATACAGACCTCTTAATTGTCATTAAAAATATAGGAGTAATACTATGGATAAATCAAGGATCAGGACAAGGACCAAACGATATATCAAGCAGTTAATTCATAATTTTCGATTTACATATGAGGACATAAGCAAGAGTAGTGGCATCGAAGTTAACAGATTGAAGGCTGTCAACAAGAAGGAAGAACCTACTTTTGAAGAGTACATGACCTTAAAGAAAATAGCTATAGAATTATCAGATGAACGAGGACAGGATTCGGCAGATTAATTCTAATCTGCCTTATTTTTCAAGGTAGAAGGCCATCTGTACAAGGCCCACTAAAAATCCCAGGACACCGCCAATAATGGTGATGTATCCCAGTTCCTTTGAGGATACCCTGAGTACTATATCCTCCAGCTGGTCAAGGTCATATGATTCTATGTTCTTTACTATAATGTCCTTGAAGTCCACGTTCCTTTCGATCTCATGAATAAACTCACTGATCAGTTCGTCCTTATTGGCATTGACTGACTTCTTGACCCTGGAGTGCAGGTAAGCATTGATCGTAGTATTGATCTTGCCAAGTATCTCGCTTTTTCCATTGTACTCGGATGATTCAAAAAAACCGTCCACCATCTTGTCAATCTCTGGCCCCAGGTCAAGTGCTTTTAACACCCTGGTAAGGTCTTTCATTGAGATCAGTTCATCCTCTACCGTGGCTGCAATGCTTTGGGAAATATCGTTCCTGCGCTTTGGGAGCAGACCCTGTATCTTGAAGGGTCCGATGCCTATGGGCTTGTGGGGCCGAAAGAGCATCTTTACTGCAATATAATTGGTTGAGTATCCTATCAGGCACCCGATGACAGGGAAAAGGTAGGGGGTGTACTCCATGTTAGTAAATATGTACTGGAATATAATTTAATGTTGTTGTAAGTCTGTCAAGGGTTTTTATCCGGAATTAATGTTATCGTGAAGCCCAGGCAGATGCTATGAACTCACGTACGAATTTTGCGCCCAGAAGTGCAGTATTTCCGCTATCGAACCCGGGAGCGATCTCCACCAGGTCGAAACCAACAGACCTGGGGGCCAGCCGCCAGATAAGTGAAAGCACCTGCCTGTCAGTAAGTCCGAAGGGTTCGGGCGTACCCAGTGCAGGAGCATATGCAGGATCCAGGACATCCATATCCAGCGACAGGTACAGGTGACTTGTATCAAGGTCAAGGTGCGTGGAAAGTTCTGCAATAACATGTGGGATGCCTTTATCCACAACAAGATCTGCAGAATAGTAGGTAATACCCCTGGACCTGGCAAGTGAGTATTCATCCCTTGTGCCGCTTCGTATGCCTATGGATATATAATTGTCTGTAATGTCTTCGATGATACGGCGGCTCACACAGGCATGACTGTTGACCTGTCCCTCATATTCCTGCCGCAGGTCAAAATGGGCATCCAGCACCACCACACCCAGGTCATTGAAATGGTTCATTGATCCCCTGACACACGGCACCGTAAGGGAATGTTCACCACCCAGCATTATGGGAATCTTACCATCACTAAGGATGGCGGTTACCATGTCACCAACCGCAGCCTGGGCCTGTTCCACTGTGTAGTTACCAGGTATGTCCACATCTCCCGCATCATGGAAGGGTATGTCAGCAAGGTCGATATCGAAGTAAGGGTTGTAGGTCTCGAAGTTATACGAAGCTTCGCGTATGGCATCAGGGGCAAGCCGGCTGCCCTTCCTGAAAGAGGATGTACCATCGAAAGGTGCACCGAAGATCACGAAGTCAGCATCAGAATAATTAGAATCGGCATCCGCAAAAAAAAGTTCCCCACCCATGCGAACATTCCAAAAAAAATAAAAAATAATATGAGGCTCAGAGTCGTATATCGATTTTCATCTTCCCCATGGCAACCAGGTACTGGACATCCTTTCCAACCTCGATCTTACCCTTATACTCATCCGGCATGATAAGTTCGATAGTGGAATAATCGCCCATGTCCATTAACTGTACCACATCACCAGAGATAGAGATAACCTGCCCGTTCTTCCTTTCCACAAGGGGAACGTAGATCTTCTGGGTAACAGGTGAAATTATGGAACGTTTCTGGTTGTCAAATATGCCTACAGCGTCTACCCTGGCTTTGGCACTTCCGTGTTTTCCAGGTTTTGAATGTGAGAGTGATTTGATCACGCAGGGTTCATCATCGATTATAACATATCTTCCTTCTTTTAATGTACGGACTTCAGTCTGCTCTTTCATAGAATAAGTTCCTCCGGTAAATAGACATAGCTAATATCACGAACTTAATATCGTTGGGGCTTAAATATATATCGTAAATAATACCACGGGGTGCCTCGGGATGACCGGGGGAAGGGAAGTTACGTGTATATTCCAATATCACGTTCTTTCTCTGGTTTCACTTTCTCCCTGGCTTTCTTGACATGCTCACCTGTAACCCTGTACTTTTGCATCTCTTCATCATCATCTACCGACTTACCTGACTGCACGTATTCCCTAATGGCCAGCATTATGCTTTCCCGTACAATTCCCGCAATATCGGCACCTGAATAGTTTGCAGTCTCCCGGACCAGTTTTTGAACATCAACATCGTCGGTAAACGGCTTATCCTTCATATGTATCCTGAGTATCTCCAGCCTGGCTGCTTCATCGGGCAGCGGCACTTCCACCATCCTGTCAAACCTGCCAGGCCGAAGCAGTGCCCTGTCTATCATATCAATCCTGTTTGTTGCAGCAATGGCAACCACTCCATGCAGTTCTTCCAGTCCATCCAGTTCGGCAAGGAACTGGCTGATAACCCTTTCAGTTACATGACTGTCAAAACTCTGGCCCCTGGTGGGTGTGATGGCATCTATCTCGTCAAAAAAGATAATACACGGAGATGCCTGTTTTGCTTTCCTGAAGATCTCACGCACCGCTTTTTCAGATTCGCCGACCCATTTGCTCAGGAACTCGGGACCCTTAACGCTGATAAAATTGACCTCGCTCTCTGTTGCCACTGCCTTGGCCAGCATGGTCTTTCCAGTACCGGGTGAGCCGAACAGCATGATACCTTTCGGTGTCTGTGCTTTCAGATAACCATACAGTTTTTGGTATTTTAACGGCCATTCAACTGCTTCTTTCAGTTCCTGCTTGGATTGTTCCAGACCGCCGATATCATCCCATTTGATGTCAGGGGATTCTACGAACACCTCCCTCATGGCTGATGGTTCCATCTCGCCCAGTGCACTAAGGAAATCCTCCCTGGTCACAGTAAGCTTTTCCAGCACATCCGGAGGTAAGGTCTTTTCCTCAAGATCGATCTCAGGCAGCACTCTTCTTACCGCCCGCAGTGCTCCCTCCTTTGCCAGTGCCGCCAGGTCAGCTCCCACGAACCCGTGAGCTAAGTCAGCCAGTTTATCCAGTTCCACGTCCTCGGCCAGTGGCATGCCACGGGTATGGATCTGCAAGATCTGCAGCCGGGCATCCCTGTTTGGCACACCGATCTCTATCTCACGGTCGAACCGTCCGCCCCGCCGCAGCGCCGGGTCCAGTGAATTTACCCGGTTAGTTGCACCCAGCACCACCACTTTTCCCCTGGATTCCAGTCCGTCCATCAGGGCCAGGAGCTGGGCAACTATCCGGCGTTCCACCTCGCCGGTGACCTCTTCCCGTTTGGGCGCAATGCTGTCTATCTCGTCTATCAGGATAATGCTCGGGGCATTCTCTTCGGCTTCCTTGAATGTCTCACGCAGGCGCTCTTCTGATTCGCCATAGAACTTACTCATGATCTCGGGACCGGTCAATGTAATGAAATAGGCATTGGTCTCGTTGGCCAGCGCCTTTGCCAACAGGGTCTTGCCTGTTCCAGGGGGACCGTGCAGCAGTACTCCTTTCGGGGCTTCCACACCCAATCTCACAAAGAGTTCAGGATGTTTCATTGGAAGTTCGATCATCTCCCTGACCTTGCGTATCTCCTCTTCCAGGCCGCCTATGTCCTCATAGGTGACCCTGGGTATGGCCTTGATCTCCTTAATGGGTTTTTCACTGACCTCGATTTTGGTCTGTGACCCTATTATAACGGATTCCGTGGCTGGGGTGGTGGTAGCTATTACCAACTGTACTTTCCCTGACATTGTATCCAGTTCAATGTAATCACCCCGAGTAACCACTCTTCCTTCCATGATACGGGAGAGGTACTGCTCAACACCCCCAACAATCTTCATTTCCAAGGTGGGGGCAAATACCACTTTACCGGCAGCAGCCGTCTTGATCTTTTTAATAGTCACCTTGTCATCGATACCCACACCTGCATTTCGCCTTATACTGCCATCGATCCTGATAATACTCCTTCCGGCATCCTCCGGGTATCCGGGCCAGTTGATAGCAGCGGTTTCACGGCTTCCGAAAATGCCGATCACATCCCCTGTTTCCAGTCCCAGTTTTCCTGCCTGTTCAATATCGAGCCTGGCTATGCCTCTGTTAACATCCTGCTGCCTGGCCTCCTCTACCTTCAGGTTGACCTCTTTAACTTCCTCTGCCATTTATAATCCCACCAGTAAATCGGTTATTCGACCTTGATCCTCTTGCCTTTTGGTTTTGTCTCGCCTTTCAGCTTAAAGGTAAGTTCCAGGACGCCGTTGTTATATTTCGCCTTGGCACTGTCCGGGTCTATGGGAGACTCTGTGGGGATCTCCTTGTAATATTTGCGGTCCTTTGTTTCGGCTTTGAGCGTTACCATATCCTCGGTAGCATCCACTTTAACGTCCTCTTTTGTAATGCCAGGCATCTCGGCAGTTATACACAGGTTGTTCTTTTCACTGTCAATGATGTTGCACGAGTATGGTTCCCTCACATCCCCGCTTATCATACCGGAAGCAGAGGGCCTGATATTCCCGAACTGTTCGATATGGGGAATTCCATCAGGTCCGACCTTCATACTGAAACCATAGACTAACGGCTTTCCGGGTTCAAGGTCTGTCCTGGATTGGACTGTTCTGAGCATGCGCTCCAACATTTCATTGATGTCTCCAAACTCCCTGTCAAATTCGTCAAATATATTCCATCTTGGATCTCTTCTTCTCCACATAACATTAACACCTCACACCCATTTTGGGTATTCAATTATTTGTACATACAAGTATTTGAAACTTACGTGATTTTTATTAATTAAAAAATTAGTGAAAAATATAGAATGAAGATGGATGAAGGGCTACAAAGATGGAAAAAACGTATCCACTTCAAATCTAAGGGTAATTTAAAAATTATTAGACAGGATTTACAGGATCGACAGGATATACGGCAACGTCAACATCCTGTAAATCCTGTAAATCCAGTCAAAATACCATGCTTTTTGAAGTGGATACGAAAAAACCTCATTATCAAAAAGGATAAGTATATCTTCGGCAATAATTTACTGATCCGAAGCAGTTAAAAGGATAGGGAAAATGAAAAAGGAGAAGAAGTTTAGCACTCAATGTGTTCATGCCGGAGAAGCACCTGATCCTTTATATGGAGTGCATACAACGCCGATATATCAAACCTCCACTTTTGTGTTTGATAATGCCCAGCAAGGTGCTGCACGGTTTGCCGGCGAAGAAGAGGGATACATATATGCCCGTGTACCGCCAAACACGCCTACACATGCTGTTTTTGTAAAAAAGATCGCTGCTCTTGAAGGCGGTGAAACGGGTCAAACCTTCTCATCTGGCATGGCTGCAATAACTGCTGTTGCTCTTTCTCAACTGGAACAGGGAGACCACCTTTTATCAACAAATGTAGTCTACGGTGGTACATATGGATTATTCTCCCAAATTCTAACCAGGTTCGGCATTGAAGTCAGTTTTGTTGATACGTCTGATCTTGAAGAAGTGAAGAAAAACTTAAGGAAAAATACAAAGATCATTTTTTTAGAAACACCAGCCAATCCCACTATGATCGTTAGTGATATTGAAGAGATATGTAAAATGGCCAGGGATATTGGTGCTCTATCTGTCGTTGACAACACATTTGCAACTCCTCGCTTCCAAAGACCATTACAATTGGGTGCAGACGTTGTGGTTCATAGTTGTACAAAATATATTGGTGGCCACGCAGATCTTTTAGGTGGCGTTGTTGTCGGAAATAAAGATTTTGTTAAAAGTATGACATCTGTTGTTAATTGTACCGGAGGAATAATGGGCCCGCATGAAGCCTGGTTGTGCATTAGAGGATTGAAGACACTGCATCTTAGAATGGAAAAGCACGCCAGCAATGCTATGGAAGTCGCAGAATTTTTAGAGGCACATCCCAAAATTGGGTGGGTCAGGTATCCTGGATTACCAGGTCATCCACAATATGATATCGCACAAAAGCAGATGACTGGTTTTGGCGGTATGATCTCTTTTGGAATTAAGGGGGGAATAGAAGCTGGACAGAAACTTATGAACAGCGTTGAACTATGTTCTTTGGCAGTTAGTCTCGGTGCAGTTGATACTCTTATTCAACATCCTGCTTCTATGACTCACGCGAATGTACCTGTTGAGGTTAAAGCGAAGACAGGAATAACCGACGACCTGGTGAGAATTTCAGTAGGCGTAGAAGAAGCAGAAGACATTATAGAAGATCTGGACCAGGCTTTGGCAAACCTTTGAACAATACGATGGCAGGTTTATTATAAAGAGAACCTGGACTTGTGTATGATTTCTTCAGTTTGGCTTCAAGCTCGTCGTATAGGGGCATGAACTGGTCCAATTTTAGGTGGGAATTTTCATACAATGGTAATTTACTTGGTATTGTCAAATTTCAATTTATTCCGACAGATATTTCTCAAAGTCGTCACACAACTTATCTATCAAATCGTCAAATTCTTTGAAGAAATAATCCCCAACTTTCTGACGATTTAGCGCTTTGTATCGTCTATATATTTTAGCAAAATCGTCATATATTTCTGCTTCTGATACATGCGAATTAATTTTTACAATTAAGCGCTCGCCTTCATTGGCATTTTGCACATAGTCAAAAAAGTCTTTAATTTTGCTTTCAAAATCCTGAATTAACGAACCAGTTATAGCCTCTTGCTCATTACGCGCCGCAATGATAGCGAGGATGTCAAACTTATGGCCGTAAGGTTCGGTGCTTTCTGCTAATATGAGAGGTTTCTTTTTCTTTTCCTCCAGCGAATAAGTCTCTACTTCAATGATGCCAATCCGATCGTCAAAATAAACCTCGATCGGGTCTTTTATGTCCTCGCTGCGATGCATCATGTTGTATAGTGTGTTGAACTTGCGCCAGAATAACAAAAATCTTGGCTCGCTGTATTTCGCACCCAGATCAATCACATATTCAATGCGATTTAGAATCGTAAAATACTGCGCTGCCTTGGCTTTGGTATCGGCGGTGCGCTTGGGATTTGCATCTATGTATTTTTTTAAACTACTTTCAAAATCCAGATAGCTTTCAGGGTCATCACGCTTGGTTTTGTCATCATAGATGGCCATAAACACAATGAAGAACTTGTCGAAAGTATCTGATTTTTTAAGTTCTATAAATAGTAGATCCAACACCTTCTTATCGCCAAAGGGATCAAAGTCACTAACAACAACATTAGAAAAATACTCAAAGGCATCTTTGATGTTTTGCACATTCACATTGTTATAGGAGAAATCAACGATCTTGCAGTCGTTCTTGTATTTGGTGGT